>ERZ1673744.1956-NODE-1956-length-16706-cov-8.269714_pt1 | contig 16706 bp, 16 predicted proteins | sample MGYA00580207_ERZ1673744 | MGnify/ENA primary metagenome ERZ1673744 (study PRJEB41218, sample SAMN15661751) | gut metagenome | host: Homo sapiens | place: Canada: London | collected 2015-08-20/2019-03-30 | study: EMG produced TPA metagenomics assembly of... | reverse complement strand
GCCTTTTGAGCGGCGGATTTTATCCGCCGCTTTTTCTTTTGTTAGCAACATTAGTTAAAAAGGGGGCGGACAAAGTCCGCCCCCTTAGGGAGTACGAGATGTTAAGGGCTTCGCCCTTAAAACCCACCAAAGGCTCTGCCTTTGGAAACCGCAAGCTTTTGAAAAAGCTTGAGCAAAACTTTTGAGTGTCTTGGGAAGGTTTATTAGCTAATCGGTAGAGCTGAACGGCGTAGCCAGTTCAGCTACGGTAGTTACTTCAATCGCGGCAACAAACTTCCGTTATTCACCACGAGCGAGGCAAAGCCGAGCGATTCCGCGTCTTCGCCGTGGGTCGGCACCCACACTACATACGGCGGTAGGTTTTGACCTTGCGTCTGTTGCGACAGCGTTTGCTGTAAATTGTTAAAATGATTATGTAAATAATTACTAATAATACAAGCAATGACGCACATACAATAAACCAAGGGTTAGATACTACTTTGCCGATACCGTCCATAGCAACAAGCAAATCACTTTGGTCGATTGTTTCTGCGGCTACTAAATCTACGGTCGCAAGTTCATTATTTGCGTATTTTAGCGTGACTGTGCCGATTTTATCACCAGCCTTGACTGGTGCATTTACACTTTCAGGTAGGTGATAAACTTTATCTATGCTTGATGCCTTAATATCTGACGGAAGAATTGTTGAGTAGCTTGTTGCAGGAGAAAGCTTTAATCTATCCTTGCCCCAAGCAAAATTGATGTTTACTTCATCAACTATCGTTTTTTCGTCAATTACAGTTGTAAGCTGTAAGCTTGTAAATGCCCAGCGGAAAAGATTTTTTGCATCTTTCATAGCACCGTTTTCGAGCTGTTCGCCGTTTTTTGAATAGTCTGCACCGAGCGTAATGCATAAATATGAATAGCCCTCATAAACTGCTGTTGAAACAAGACAATAGCCTGAATCATCACCTGTACAGCCTGTTTTTGTGCCTGTTGCATACTTATAAAAGTAATCTCCTCCACGAACCTCGTCAATGAGGGAGTTTGTTGTAATAAGCGGTCTATCCTCGCCAAGACAATCAGAAACTGTTGTGCTTGTGATTTCAGTAAATTTCGGCAAGGTCATTGCATACTCTGTGATTTTTGCAAGGTCAGATGCTGTGGTATAGTGGTCTGGGTCGTGAAGTCCGTGAGGGTTCATAAAATGCGTATTTTCGCAGCCGAGTTCCTTTGCTTTTTTATTCATCATCTTGACGAAATTAGTTATACTTCCTCCGCCGACATAGTCCGCAAGAACCAAAGCCGCATCATTACCAGATGGAATCATAAGGCAGTTCAAGAGCTGGGTGACAGTAAGAGTTTCTCCACCAATAAGTCCGGCGGTAGAGCTTCCTGTACCATTAAGCCTATTGAGTATGCTCTGCTTTACGGTAACTTTAGTGTTGTCCAAATCCTTGATATTCTCAGTAACAATGATATAGGTCATAATTTTAGTAGTAGATGCCGGATAGCACTTTTTATCCTTATCTTTTTCATAGACAGAAATGCCAGTATCAAGATTTACAAGATAGACTGATTTTGAGTTTATATCAAAATCAATGCTATAAGAAATAGCACTTGCCTTATTCATAGGAATTGATGAAAATAATATACAAAAAACCAACGAGAAAATAAAAAAGCTTTTTAATTTCATAGAAAAAATCAATCTCCTGTGTTATAATTATTTTAATGAAAATAGCTATGTATTCAACAATTATTTTACATTATTTTTTGGCTTATTACAAACCAAATTATTTATAATTTTTCAGACTTTGTCGGGGGATTTTATGGTATATATTACGGGAGATATGCATGGAGAGCTTAAACGCTTTTCCGACCGAAAGCTGAAACGACTTTCGGAGGAAGATGTGCTAATGATATGCGGAGATTTTGGCTTTATATGGAATGGTTCAGAGCAGGAAAAGAAATTTCTTGAGGAAATAGGAGAAAAGCCATATAAGACGATGTTTGTAGACGGAACGCACGAGAATTTCGAGCTTTTAGAGAAATATCCGATTGAGGAGCTTTTTGGTGGAAGGGCTCATCATATTTCGGGAAATCTCTATCATATGATTAGGGGAGAGATATTCACAATAGACGGCGAAACCTATTTCGCCTTTGGTGGTGGAGATAGTCCTGACCGTGAAATTCGTATTGCGGCGGGAACATGGTATAAGCAAGAAATGCCGACAGTTGATGAGATGACCTATGCGGTCGAAAATCTGAATAGATATGATTATAATGTTGATTATCTTATAACTCATGAGCCATCAGGAAATGCAAGAGGTCTGATAGATTCAATGTCGGAAATCAGTGCAATTGGTTCGTTTTTCGATGAAATTGCCAAGAATGTTAAGTATAAATGTTGGTATTTTGGCAGTGTGCATTTTGATAGAAGAATTTCGGGCAGGAATTATGCAGTATTTACAGAGATTTTGCCTATACATATGAAGGCTAAAAGGCGAAGATTATTTATGTAAGAAGGGCAAGGCTTAATTTACTATATCTAATAAAATTCAGGAGGAATATTATGAAAAGAAAAGGTTATATTAGTTGGGATGAATATTTTATGGGAGTAGCTTTACTTGCAGCAAAGCGTAGTAAAGACCCAAATACACAGGTTGGAGCGTGTATAGTACATAATAATGTAATACTCTCAACAGGATATAATGGCTTTCCTTATGGTTGCTCCGATGATGAATATCCTTGGGAAAGAGAGGGCGATTTTCAGAATAATACAAAGTATCCTTTCGTTGTACACGCTGAGCTTAATGCGATTCTCAACTCTCAAGGTAAATCGCTAAAGGGTGCGACAATATATGTAGCATTATTCCCTTGCAACGAGTGTGCAAAGGCTATCATTCAATCGGGAATAAAGGAGGTTGTCTACCTCTCTGATAAATATGCTGAATCTCCGGCAACTCTTGCATCAAAGAGAATGTTGGCATCAGCTGGTGTTACTATTCGCAGAATAGAAACAAGCATAAAAGAAATAAGCTTAGATTTTAATGTATGAATTATTCTAATAGAAATCGCCATAGCCCAATTACAAGCTAAGTGCAAGAGGGTTTACTGTTTGGCGAATTTTGTTTAAACTCGATAGTTTATCGGCAACATTAGTCAATAAGTGCGGACAAAATCCGCACTTAAAGCCCGCCAAAGGCTCTGCCTTTGGAATCCATAAGCAAGTCTATGGGGTGAAATTATGAAATCAGATGAATTTTTGAACTTATACAGAACTCTCGAAGAAGTCCTTAGTGAGAAATACAGCGACAGAACACGCAACTATGGCAGTGTTGTTGTACAATTTATGAATGATGTCGAAGGCAGACAATTCAAAGATAAGCTTAATCTTTGCCGAGAAATCCGCAATCTTCTTTCCCATCACCCAGAGGTGAATGGCGAAAAAATAATTGAACCCTCACAAGCTATGCTGGATATTCTCAACGAGGTTATAAACTATGTAAAGCGTCCGCCACTCGCAATAAGCTATGCAACACCTTTTGAGAATCTCTTAAAAGCATCTTTAAACAACAATGCTCTTACTATTATGAAAAAAATGGAGCGCAGAGGATTCTCTCATGTTCCAGTCCTCAACGGTGGAAAATTTATCGGGGTATTTAGTGTAGGTACGATATTTATGTATATCTTAGGTGGCAACGCAATCGAAAATATAGAAAAAATGGAAATTGGTGATTTTAGAAAATACCTTCCGTTCGAGGCTCATACTACCGAGCGTTTCAGATTTATTTCCGAATCTACAACCGTAATCGAAGCAAAAACCGCCTTTGAGCAACCACAACAGCGTTCACGCAGACTTGTTGCCCTTTTCATAACGGATAACGGCAGTCAAGGCGGAAGACTTCTCGGAATGATAACCCCTTGGGATATACTTAGGTCATAACAAAAAATCTCGTTCTAATTTCTTTAGCTTAGAACGAGATTTTTATATCTATTTTTTATGTTTATGCTCATCAATAAATTCTCCGTCTTTCATTTTTGCCCCACAAAATGAGCAAGCTTTTAAGTCATTAAAAAATATAACAACTTCAAGAGGAACTCCACATCTCGGGCAACGATAAAATATAGCTGTCCCTATAATAGCAACCGCCATAGTTACAGATGTTACTATTATGGAGATTATGCCCAATACACTGTATTGTTGGCATAGCAAAGCAAGAACAAAGGCTATTCCCATACCAATAGCTATCCAAGGCATAAGAAATTTATGCCATTTTTTAGGTGTTATCTTTTTCGTAAATCTCACCTCCTTTTATTACTTATATTACCAAAATAAATATATTCATACTATCGGAGAAATATAAAACATTAGTAAAACCTGTGTAAGCAAAAAATGCAAAAGTTTTGTAAGAAAGTTGTCAATTACTTTCTATAATCATAGACATATATAAGTACACATGATATAATGAATAAAAATTCTTAGGGGTGCTTGTTATGAAAAAAACAAAATTTATTTTAACTTTATCTTTTACTGCATTAACTTTGCTCAGTACTGGTATTGTTACCTCTGCAATAACTTCTCCAAACGGAAATGAAAATCAAGCTTTTTATACTGTGCCAACAAAAGACGGTGAAAAGACGTATCAAGTAAATGATATATCGGCTTTCGAAAATTTTGAACCAAATCCCGAGGAAGATAAACTTAAAGAGGAAGTTGTCCAAAAATACAAAAAGGGAGATCTAAAATCCTTAAATGTTGCAAATATATCCGATATAGATCTTAGCTTAGATGAAATAGATGCTAAGTATGAAGCCGAGGAAGAAGAAAGCAATAAAAACGACCTCAAGGCTTATGAAATTTTAAGCAAATACAAAGGCTCGAAATATGCAAGAACAACGTTCATCACAGATTATGAGCTTGACTTGACATATATGAGGGAAATGGTAACTCTTATCGAAAGCAACACTCTTCCTAAGGATGAATCCGATGTTCTTCATAGATATGTTTCAAGAAGAGCATATTGGATAACAGATGAAAATACAGCCAAAGAATTTGAGAAGTGGATGCTTGGATAATAATGGGGTAAATAATATGAAAAAAGTTATAATTCTCACTCTTTTAATATTATCAGCTTGTATTTTATCAGCTTGCTCTAAAAATGAAAATACAGAGAAGTATATTTATGAAACTACAGCATATCAATATATAAATGACCCGAACCATAAGGAGCTTCAAACAAAATGTGAAGACAAGGAACAGATTGAAATTGCAAAAAAGATAATCAAAGACTCTGAAAAGGCTTTCAAAATAAGTCTTCAAGAGGCTTCTGATCGTGACTTAGGAGCGTGTTCAGCATATTGTCCGGATAAAACAGTGCTAGATAATGCAAGTACAACTAATATTTCTATCAAGTATTTGAACACAAAGCAAGATGGTGACAGTGGATATATTTGGGTTAAATATACTGCGGAATATCTTGATGGTTATGGTGAAGGATTTAGTGGAAGATATAATGTAGTATCAAGATGGGAAATAAAGAAAGAAAACAACGAATGGAAAGTTACTAAAATAACAGAAGCAATATAACAAAACACCTCGGTCAGATTGATTGACCGAGGTTTTACTTTATTTAATCATATCTAAGAAATACTGGTGAACGCTTGTGTCATCAGTAAGCTCTGGGTGGAAAGATGTAGCAAGCTGATTGCCTTGACGAGCCGCAACTATATTTCCGTTTACTGTTGCAAGAACATCAACACCTTCTCCGACGCTTTCGATATATGGAGCACGAATGAATACCATAGGTACTTCGCCTATGCCCTTAACATCAGAAACTGTTTCAAAGCTTCCAAGCTGTCTGCCATAGGCATTTCGCTTAACAGTAATATCCATAGTGCCAAAGTATACATTCTTATCGTTAGAAAGATTATTCGCAAGAAGAATCATACCTGCGCAGGTTCCATAGACAGGAAGCCCGTCAGCAATTTTCTTTTGGAGAGTATCAAATATATCAAGCTCTTTCAAAAGCTTGCCCATAGTTGTGCTTTCTCCGCCCGGAAGAATAAGACCATCAAAATGCTTATCTAAATCAGCTTTTCGGCGAATCTCAAAGTATTCGACACCAAGCTTTTCCAGTATCTGCTCATGCTCAAAAAAAGAGCCTTGAACAGCAAGAACTGCAATAACCATTATCTGCTCTCCATTATTACCTTGATTTCATCAGGATTGATACCAACCATAGCTTCGCCGAGATCCTCAGAAAGCTCTGCAAGAACAGCAGGATTGTTGTAGTTTGTAACAGCCTTTACGATAGCTGCTGCACGCTTCTCAGGGTTGCCTGACTTAAAGATACCTGAACCAACGAATACGCCCTCTGCACCAAGCTGCATCATAAGTGCAGCGTCAGCAGGAGTTGCAACGCCACCAGCAGAGAAGTTGACAACTGGAAGCTTGCCATTTTCGTGTACGAACTTAACGAGGTCATAAGGAACAGCAAGCTCTTTAGCTGTATTGAAAAGCTCGTCCTCACGCATAGACTGAATCTTTCTCATCTCGCTCTGGATAGTTCTCATATGACGAACAGCTTGAATAACATCACCTGTACCAGCTTCACCCTTTGTACGAATCATAGATGCACCCTCAGCAATTCTTCTGAGAGCCTCGCCAAGATTTCTTGCACCGCAAACGAAAGGAACCTTGAACTTTGTTTTGTCAATATGATATGTGTCATCAGCTGGAGAAAGAACTTCACTTTCATCTATATAGTCGATTTCGAGAGCCTCGAGAATCTGAGCCTCAACGAAGTGACCAATTCTTGCCTTAGCCATAACAGGAATAGAAACTGCTTTTTGAATACCCTTAATCATCTTAGGGTCGCTCATTCTTGAAACGCCACCTGCTGCTCTGATGTCAGCTGGGATTCTTTCGAGAGCCATAACTGCACAAGCACCTGCTGCCTCTGCGATTTTAGCCTGTTCAGGGGTAGTAACGTCCATAATAACGCCACCCTTGAGCATTTGAGCGAGATTTTTATTAAGACCGTATCTGTTTTCTGACATAATATTAAAACTCCCTTATATTTTATAAAATAACATCTCAAGCCTGTGCACACGACCTACGAAATGTTTACATAAGCTCATTATAACTGAAACTGTCACTATTACAATGCACAGATTTTATATTTTTAAGGAGTACAGTTTTATAATTATCAAGTAAAATCATTAAATTTCGGCAAATTTTAATTATTGTTTCTTATAGTATCAATTAATACGATTAACGCTTCAACCTGTTCATCTGTCAGTCCTGATGTATCTATTTCTCTTTTTATCTCAACACCTAAGAGAAAGTCTGTTGAAACTTTAAATATTCTTGAGATTTTTATTAAAACATCATATGCAGGATAACGCAGTCCGTTTTCATAGGCACTTATTACAGATTTTGTAAGTCCTAAAAGGTCTGCGAGCTGTTGTTGAGTAAGCTTTTTCTTTATTCTGAGTGTTTTCAATCTGTTTCCAAAATTCACCAATCTGACACCGCCTTTCACTGAAATTATATTTTTATATAGTATTCATTTGGTACATTTTATCAACTAATAATTGAAATAGTTAATTTTTTATGATACAATCTCATAAAGCAAGCCAAAGGATATTATCCGTTAATCATACGGTAATAATATAGGCTGTTTTCAGTCCAAAACAAAAAATTTTTTAGGAGGTATTATTTATGGAAAAAAGTAAAAAAATGGCAGCACTTATTTTAGCAACTATGCTTGCGGTAAGCAGTTCATCAGCAATGGCTGTTACGGTTTTGGCGGAGGAAGACACTGCGGTTGCATATTCTTCTTCAGACACCGAAAGCTGGAGTGAGTATGACTATCAAATCCTTGATGATGGCACAATTGAAATTATATATTATTATGGTTGTGATGAGGTAATTATTATTCCAAGTGAGATTGATGGTAGAAAGGTTACGGGTATAAAAGGATTTAATCTTTCAAACAAGGAAAATATTAAAAGTATAACAATACCTGACGGCGTAACAAGCATAGGAGATAGCGCCTTTTCTGGTTGCAGAAGCTTAACAGATATAACAATACCTGACGGTGTAACAAGCATAGGAGATAGCGCCTTTTCTTGTTGCAGAAGCTTAACAGATATAACAATACCTGACAGTGTAACAAGCATAGGATGTGAAGCCTTTTATAATTGTAGTAGCTTAACAAATATAACAATACCCGACGGCGTAACAAGTATAGAAAGTGAAACATTTTATAACTGTCAAAGCCTTTCAAATATAGATATCTCAAATAGTCTTATAAGTATAGGAATGGATGCATTTGCTCATTGCAAAAATTTGAAAAATATAAAAATACCAGATAGTGTAACAACCATTGAGCTTGGAGCGTTTAATGACACACTGTGGTATAACAATCAACCTGATGGATTGTTATATGCTGGAAAAGTTTTATATTTATACAAAGGTGAAATGCCTGAAAATACAAAAATCACTTTAAAAAATGATACTTCTGGAATTGCTGATAATGCATTTAGTTATTGTACCAATCTTACAAACATAAAAATTCCAGACAGTGTAACAATCATCGGAGCATGGGCTTTTTTTAGTTGTCCAAATCTTACAGCTATAGAGATTCCAAGCAGTGTAATAGGTATAGGCGTTTATGCATTGTTGGGATGTGGAAATCTTACCATATATGGCAATATCGGAAGCTACGCTGAGAGCTATGCTAATACAAATGTTATACCATTTGTAGATATTAACAAAAAAATTACAACATTAACAAGCAAGGTTGATAACATATCCGTTAATGGTACTTTTGATAACGGCGTAATACTTAATGTAGAAAAAGCCACCGTTGAAAATGCTATTACAGCCTATAATATAACACTAAAAGATGAAAACGGCAACACTATTCAGCCAAGCGGAGAAATAACAGTTTCGATTCCAAGCGATAAAGCAAACTGCAAGGTATATTTGATAAAGGAAGACGGCACAAAGGCTGATATGAATGCAGCCTATAATAATGGTAACTATGAATTTACTACTGACCGTCTTTCTATCTATGCTTTGATTGCTGATACAAGTGAGCCAAGCAATGAGCCAAGCAATGAGCCAAGCAATGAGCCAAGTAATGAACAAAGCAATACTATAAGTGATTCAAGCAAATCAAATAGTGATACAAATAATACAGATAGTAGTAAAATCCTAAGCGAAACAGGCAAAAATGGTGTAGAAACTGGTGACAGCAACAACTTATTTGCTATAGCGGCAATGCTTACTGGTGCAATTACCGCTGTCTCAACAATTATATTTAAGAAAAAGCGTACCTAATATATAAATCAAATATTTTCAGCTACAAAAATCCCACAGCTTCAATCATATGGAGCTGTGGGATTTCTTTATGAATATTTAATTATTCTAATTTCTCTTAGGCCGCTTTGCTTGATTCAGCTTTTGAACTCTCTGGCTTACTTGACTCTGCCTTTGAGCTTTCTTCCTTACTTGATTCTACCTTTGAAACTTCGCTTGTTTCATTTGCAGGTGCATCAGGCTCGCTTGAATCTACTGAATAAATCTCTACATCTGAAAGAATGACATCCATACCTGAACTTCCGCTACCCTTAGAATAAACAAGCTTAATTGTAAGTGTGTCTACATCTTTTATATTAACCGCAAAGTTAATAGGCTCAGATTTATTTGTAAGAACTTCACTCTTATAAAGTGTCTTCTTATCGCCTACAACTTCAAAATATGCTCTTGTGTCGCTCGAAATACTGCTATAATTATTATCCTTAACTGCTATTATGCCTTTAATCTTCTTATAGCCCTTATTAACATACATCTCTGCATACGCATTTTCGTGATATTTAGAAACAGACATTGTGCAGACATTATCGCTATTATACTCATTGCCTGAAATATCCTTAGAACCACTCTGGTATCTATAGAAATAATCTGAATTTGAGCTACTGAAACTAATATCCTGAAGCTTAACAGGAATTTCTTTATTCAGCTTTTCAAGCTGAGCATTGAGTTTAGTATAGTTATCACTACCCTCATCAAACATACTCTTGATATTATCAATCAGATTAACTGCATTTTCATAATCTTTATTATTGAAATACTCATCTGATTTCTTGATAATCTCATCTACATATGTAGCTATTTGTGCATTGATTTTCTCGTCATTTGTGAGATAATTATCATCTAAAGCATTTTGAAGGTCTGAAATTGCATATTTATACTCGCCATTATCAAATTCTTCTTTTGCCTCATCAAGATATTCCTGACGAATACCATCAATAGCCTTTGCCCTTTGCTCCTGAGCCTTTTTATAGTTAGCCGTATCCTTTTCTAATACTTCGTCATAGTAATAGATTGCATTACTATATTCCTTCTTTTTAAGATACTCGTCACCTTGTTTGAGGTAATCTGCTGATGACTCGAGTTCTCTTATTTCTGACCTTACTTCGCTAAGTGATGTTTCATAAGACATCGGTAAATCAGAAATATCATCAAGCTTATCCATTGCAGTATCATAGTCCATAGAACCATCGTCATAAGCTTTTTTAACAGCGTCAACCTGAGCCTGAATAGCATCTATGACAGCTTTATTATCAGAAAGTGCTTTATAGTTATCGTAATAAAGTTCATTTGCCGTCTTATATTCACCATTATTAATAGCATTAATCATCTTATTAACTGGGTTATTTGCATTAGAAACCAATATCCCTATAACTATTACAGCCGCAATAATTACTGCTAAAACGACAGAGCCAATTATAATCATCTTTTTGTTAATTTTAAAATTGGATTTCTTAGGCTGTTGTGCCATCTGTTGTCCATTTTGCATAGCATAAGGATTTTGCTGTAAATATGGATTTGTCTGTGACTGCTGTGCATATGGATTTTGCTGAGGCTGTTGAATCTGCTGTGCATATGGATTTTGCTGAGGCTGTTGTGAGTATGGGTTCACTTGAGGCTGTTGGGCTTGCTGAGTGTATGGATTTGCCTGTGGCTGCTGAGGCTCAGCAACTGCAGCTGCTGTTTGTTGTGCAGCAACCGTTTCTGCCTGAGCAGCTTGCTCTGAATTTTGTGCAGAAGCTTCTGGCTCTGCTTGGCTTACATTTTGTTCAGGTATAGGCTGTGTAGCAGGGAACTCAACTCTTTTGCCACAGTTTTGGCAAAACATATCGTTATCTGCTATTTTTGCTCCACAATTTTCGCAAAACATCAAAAATCAACTCCTAAATATATAATCATAGTATTTTTTATATAATACTACGATTCTAATTATAATTTTCTCAATAATATTTGTCAAGCAAAGAGCGTTAGTGATTTTGCCGATTTTTAACATAGCTTTTATGCAAAAATCTACTACAAAAAATATTGAAAATAAAAAGAAAAATTCATCAGAAAAGCAAAGTTAATTTTTTGAAAAATATATTCCAAAATCGCATTGGGTATGTTATACTAAAATCGTATGATTATAATTAATCTACAATACTTAGTGATGGATATATAATGTTCAGGAATAAAAAATTTTTAAGGAGTTGCACAAATGGTATTTGCAGATTTGTTCTTTATCTACTTTTTTCTGCCCTTGTGCCTTATTTGTTATTTCGCGGCTAAAAAGCTCGAAACAAGAAACAAGGTGCTAATAGTATTTTCTCTCATCTTCTATGCATGGGGAGAGCCTATCTGGATAATTCTTCTCTTATTTAGTGCGGCGTTCAACTGGATAATGGGTATGCACATAGGTGCTAACCGAAATAAACCAAGAGGTAAGATATTTATAGCTGCGGCTATATCTGTCGATATACTTCTTCTTTTGATATTCAAGTATACTGGCTTCTTCGCAGAAACCTTTAACGGTATTTTCCACGCATCAATTCCTGTTCCACAGATTGCCTTACCGATAGGTATAAGCTTCTATACCTTCCAGGCAATCTCATATGTTCTCGATTGTTATTGGGAGAATGTTAAGCCTCAAAGACAATTCAGTAAATTCCTACTTTATCTGTCACTTTTCCCACAGCTTATCGCTGGTCCTATTGTTCGATATAGTGTTGTTGAGCAAGAGGTTTCTAAGCGTAGAGTTACTGCAACCGACCTCAGCGAAGGTGCATTGAGAATTATTGTTGGTTTAGCAAAGAAAGTTATTATTGCAAATAACCTCTATGCTATCGTAACACAATTCTTTGGTCAAGATATTTCTACACTTTCCACTCTTGGAACATGGTATACTGTTATAGTATATTCAATGTATGTATATTTTGATTTTAGTGGATATTCAGATATGGCTATCGGTCTTGGCAGAATGTTCGGCTTCCATTTTGACGAAAACTTCAAGTATCCATTTGCCTGCAAGACTATCGCAGAATTCTGGCAGAGATGGCATATTTCCCTTGGTTCATTCTTTAGGGATTATCTCCTCTATGTTCCTATTTTCGGCAAGAATAGAAAATATTTCAGCCTTTTCCTTGTATGGTTCTGCACAGGTATGTGGCATGGTGCTGCATGGAACTTCATTCTATGGGGACTTTACTTCGGCTTCTTCATTTTCTTTGAGCAAAAGCTCGGCAAAAAACGAATAAAGAAGTGGCCACTATGGTGGAAGCACATTTATAGCAAGCTTGTTATTATAATCGGCTTCGGCATATTCTACTTTGAGGATATGGGACAGCTTGGACAGTTCTTCCTCAATATCACTGGTATAAGCATGATTTCAAACGGAAGTCCGTTTGCAGACCAGCTCACTTGGAACTCCTTTGTAAATAACTGTTTCCTCATTATCTTCGCAATGGTTGCTTGTATGCCTGTTCTCCCTGCTATCAAGAAATTCTTCTTCGAGAACAGAAACAACACAATCTATGCTCTTGGCAGAATGGGTTCAACTGTATGCTGTGGCGTACTCCTTGTAATATCAAGTATTTTGCTTGTTGATTCTACAAATAACCCATTCCTCTACTGGAGATTCTGATTTAAACCTCGATTTGTGACATACTGAAAGGACTGTTAATATGCAAGATGACAGACAAAGACCACAGCCTGTACGCAGACAGAACGGTATGAGCAGACGAGCCTTAGAAAATGGCTTTTCGACCATATCCGTACTTATTCTGATGCTTCTTATGGCTATTGGTGTAGGTTTTTTAATATTCTTTCCACGCTCTAAGCAATCTGTTATTGAAAAGCGTGAATTGACAACTTTTCCGAGCTTCTCCTTTGCCAGCTACTTTAGTGGGGAGTTTACTGCTGGCGTAACAAAATGGTATGATGACACTGTTCCATATCGTGATGATTTCAAAAATATGGGCAACAATATCAAGGGACTTTTTGGCATTACAACCAATGATACTGCTATTATTATAGGTAAACCCGTTAAGCCTGTTAAGAATAACAGCAGCTCAAGCAAGCCTGAAGCCTCAAAATCAGACACAACAAGCAAGAGTGATACCTCTACAGCAAGCCAGAGTGAGGAAACTTCTGAAAAAGACCAGAAGGACTTCCGACAAGAAGAGGCTGAGGGCGGTTACGAAAACGGTATGCTCATTATAAACCAAGACGGTCATTGGCGTGGACTTGAGCTTTTCGGCAATGGTTCTGGAAACAATTATGCCTCAAGCCTTAATGAGCTTAATAAACAGCTTGGTGGCAAGGTTAAGGTTTATTCTATGCCAGCACCTCTTGCAAGTGAATTCTATACTCCTGCTAACTTTGCAGACTATTCTGCAAGCCAAGAGGATTGCTTTAATAATATCGCCTCTAAGCTTGATGAAGGCATAACTTCGGTTAATATTTCAAGTGTTCTCAGAAAGCATACAGAAGAGCCGATTTACTGCCGTACAGACCATCACTGGCAGGCACTTGGTGCATACTATGCTTCAGAGGCTTTTGCAAAGGCTGCTGGTGTAGATTTCGCTGATATAAGCAAGTATAAAAAGGTCGATACTGAGGGCTATGTTGGTACTCTTTATGCGTTCTCAGGCGATTCAAGACTTCTCAACGACCCTGAAACCTTCACCTACTATGAGCCATCAGCTAAGTATACAACCTACTATTACGACCAAAGCTTTAATTACCAAGGCAGTTGGGCATTGCTCAATGAGGTTGATGTTGCAAACTCTTACCTCAGATATATGGGCGGTGACAGCTATGTTGTCAAGGTTAAAACTGCTGTAAACAATGGCAGAAAATTGGTTGTCATTAAGGATAGCTACGGCAACGCTGAAATTCCATTCTATACAAGCTCCTTTGAGGAAATTTATGTAGTTGATGTAAGATACTTCGAGAGAAATCTTGTAAACTTCATTAAGACAGTTGGAGCAACAGATGTTCTCTTCACAATGTCGGCATATTCAGTTGTCGGTGATAATGCAGACAATATTGCAAATCTTATAACTCAGGATTCATCAAGCACAATAGTTGATGAACAGGTCGCTAAAAAAGAGGAAGGCACCGACTAATTACAAAGTTTATGCACCCATAGCTCAAGTACTTAGCTGTGGGTGCATAAGACTATCAAAAACTATTTATTTAGATAGGTGTTCATCGCAATATAAGGAGGTAAATAAAATGCAGGAATTGAATTATCCATTCGACCCGTCATATATCATTAAGAAACGCAAGTCTATTAAGCGTGAATTACTTGCAGATGGCTCGGCAAGAATCAAAAAGAAAATCGCCGTTTTTGGTGGTTCTACAACAAACGAAATTATAAATACTCTTGAGCTTTTTCTGCTAAATGCTGGCATAGAAGCTGAATTTTATGAGTCGGAATATGCACAATATGAACAGGACGCTGTTTTTCCAAGTGAAGAGCTTATCTGCTTTAAGCCCGATATTGTCTTTGTTCATACAACAAACCGTAATATCCGCAATCTTCCTGAGGTTACAGACAGCAAAGAAATTGTTGATGAAAAGCTAAAGGCTGAATTTGCCCGTTTCGAGAATATCTGGAACAGCATAAGAGATAAGTTTCATTGTCCTATCATTCAAAATAACTTTGAAATGCCATTCTATCGCCTTATGGGCAACAAGGATTGCTCAGATTATCGTGGCAGAACAAACTTCATAAGCCGTCTTAATCAAGCTTTCTACGATTTCGCAGAAAAGACAGAGGGCTTTTATATCAATGATATTAACTATCTTTCTGCCGATTATGGTTTGAAAGAATGGTCGAATCCAAGCTTTTGGAATATGTATAAATACGCTATGTGCTTTGAGGCTATTCCATACTTGGCTTTCTCTGTGTCTAATATCATTAAGTCTATTTTCGGCAAGAATAAAAAGGCTCTTGCTCTCGACCTCGATAACACCCTTTGGGGCGGAGTTGTCGGTGATGACGGCGTAGACGGAATAGAAATCGGTCAAGAAAATGGCGTTTCACAATCTTATTATGAATTCCAAAGCTACATCAAACAGCTTAAATCTCTCGGAATAATCCTCACTGTATGCTCAAAGAATGACCACGAAAACGCTATCGCAGGACTTAATCACCCTGAGGGCGTACTCAAGCCAGATGACTTTATAATCATCAAGGCAAACTGGGAAAACAAAGACAGAAACATTGCAGAAACCGCCGCAGAGCTTAATATTCTGCCTGAAGCTATTGTTTTTGTTGATGATAACCCAGCCGAAAGAGAAATTGTCAAGGCACAGTTAAAGGGTGTACAAGCTCCTGTGATGGATTCTGTCGAAAACTACATCACTACAATAGACAGAAGCGGATTTTTCGAGGTTACTACATTTAATGAGGACGACCTCAAGCGTAATGAAATGTACAAGGAAAATGCTATGCGAAATGCACAGCAAGCCTCTTTCGCTGATTACGGCGAATATCTCAAGAGCCTTGATATGAAGGCAACTATCGGCGATTTTATTCCTGTATATATAGCAAGAATTACACAGCTTACTAATAAGAGCAACCAGTTCAATCTTACTACAAAGCGTTATACACAGACTGAAATGGAAGAAGTCTGGCACAGCCCGAATTATATCAGACTTTACGGAAAGCTTATTGATAAATTCGGTGATAATGGCGTTGTTTCAGTAGTTATTGGCGAAAAGCGTGAAGATACACTTCATATCGACCTTTGGTTGATGAGCTGTCGAGTATTAAAGAGAGATATGGAACAGGCTATGCTCGATACTCTCGTAGAAAAATGCCGTCAGAAGGGCATTTCTAAAATCAGAGGATATTATTATCCAACAAAGAAAAACGGAATGGTTCGTGAGCTTTACGGAACATTTGGCTTTGCAAAGATAAGCGAAGATGAAAATGGTAATACCGTTTGGGAGCTTCCAATAGAGGGCTATGAAAATCAGAACCGTTATATTGAGGTTTCCGATAACGAGTAAATATATTTGAACTAACAAAGGAGATAATAGCTATGACAGGAAATGAAATTTTCGCAAGACTTAATGAGGTTTTCAGAGATGTATTTGATGATGACAGTATCGTTGTAAAGCCTGCAACAACAGCAGACGATATTGAAGATTGGGATAGCCTTGAGCATATCACACTTATCTCAGCAGTTGAAAAAGAGTTTGGTATGAAGTTCAAGATGGGCGAAATCTCCTCTATGAAGAATGTCGGCGAAATGGCACATATCATCGCAGCAAGAGCAACAAAGTAATTAGCTAGCAAACTACCCTTAGACAATTAAAATTTAGGTCAAGCCTTTTTAAAGGCTTGCGGTTT
>ERZ1673744.1950-NODE-1950-length-16735-cov-4.500300_pt1 | contig 16735 bp, 17 predicted proteins | sample MGYA00580207_ERZ1673744 | MGnify/ENA primary metagenome ERZ1673744 (study PRJEB41218, sample SAMN15661751) | gut metagenome | host: Homo sapiens | place: Canada: London | collected 2015-08-20/2019-03-30 | study: EMG produced TPA metagenomics assembly of... | reverse complement strand
ATCGCTGATTTATCGGGTTTTTCACTGATTTACTTTATTCGGTTTGCTCCTCAACCAGAACTTGTAATGCGCTCGTACTTTATTGAGGACCTGCCTTTTACAAAGAAAATCAAGTTTTTGTACCCGATCTACCCCTATTCAAAATGCGTTTAATTTCTATGAATTGCTCACAGCTAAAGAGCCTCAGACTATGCTAATGGCCTTTTAACACAATAAAGGTACAAAAAATTAGAGATATTTCTGAATATTCCTAATATTTTTTAATCTAAAGTCTTTGAAACTTTTTAACAACATCTTCCGACAGGATATGACTGCGGATCGCCTCGGTCAGTAGTTCCGAATCGATCGTATGCTTACGCACCATATCTTCCAACTGTCCCCGAATTTCATCTGATGTGTTAGATACGCGCTTGAGTCGAGAATATGCCCGCATACCGTATCCGAACGGGATGGATGCGAAACTCTCGACTTCACGTTGGTACCGGCGCTTGTAGGCGTCGATTCTGCGCCGGAACAGCGCATCAATTTGTGCCTGAGTTTTCATAATGAGCTGGATTGTGATATATGACTTTGATAATCGGTAATATGCTCTTTCGCATTCGGGTGAGGCACAAGTCGATGATTTTGTTGTAATCGGGTCCTGCCTCATCTATGTTGAAATCCTTAAACTCGGGCCATATTTTGACCATCGAGGTGATTAGGCATTTGAGCGCAATACGTTCGCGCTGCCGTATTTCCTCGACCGGATCAATGAACTCCCACTCGACATATATCCCGGCCTTTATACGCTTGTGATTGCACAATTTCACATATTGCCGATAATCTTCCCATTTTAAGCGATTGGCCTCGGCGGGGTCGAGTATGACGATTGGCAGAAAAGAGGTTCCGAACTCTTGGCGCGTTGCCGCGTCCATATCGCTTTTCCACTGGTGTTCAGCCAATATCTCGCGTTGATACTTTCCGACGGTTTTCTCTATCCGCTGGCGGATACTCGATGTGCAGAATAGCACAAGGGCTTGTTCGATAAATTCAGGAGTATCGAAAATATCAGAAAGGTTGCCTCGCAACCTTTCCCTGAACTTCTCATAATAATTCATAACAACGTTCTGAATCGGTTAATTAATGCTTGTTCATTAGGACGGCATATGAAAAACGCTTGACGGAATCGAGGGGTTTGTACCGCCTCGCTCTGTTCGATTATCATAGCTGGCAACGTATCTCTGTTTGCCCGACAGACAAAAAAGAAACCCACCCGGTCGACCGTAACGGCCAGAAAGAACTCGTCCCGGTCATTGGACGACGTTTCTTGATAAATGACCGGAATAGAGAATCGAATCCGATAGAGTGTCCGTAGCCGGTTAGGGTCGAGACCTAAAGATTCGAGTACAGCCCGAGCTTGACGCAAAGGCGGGCTCGGACCGACCAGATCAATGCCTTTAATCGAGGTTAATTGGGTAATTCTCATAATATCATTCTAAATAAAGGCAGGGGTAGTCCCTGCCTTTATCGGTCCGTACTATAAGGTATTAAGAAGTGCTTTGGCTCGGTCGATCTGCCACCGGTTTAGATAGCTTTGCCAGCATTCATTGCTCGGCGACCATCGAAAAGCCATGTGCTTGAGTTGTGCTCTGATTTCGTCGGCTGGTTTTCCGCTGAAAAACAGTTGTAGCCGATTCTCTTTCGTATTCTCAACGACCCTGACTTCGCCGATCGTGTATTCTTTCGTCTCGGTATTTTTCAGGGTCTGTACGTGCTTGAGCCGCTGTTTTGCGTTGCGGATACACGCGTTGTTATTGGATAGCGTAAATGAAGGGAAGCCGATATGTCCGTAAACGGCACCCCTGCCTGTTGCCAATGTCGTGGCTTTTTCCTCCGAATAACCTTGTTGGACGAGGGCAGCAATCTTTTGTTCTTCAGTAAGTTTCTTGCTAAAAGCGATTTTATTGGCCGCTTTCATTTTTTCCTGCAACTGTGTGAGCATGGCGATCTTCTGTTCTAACCTCTCCTCTGCGTCCTCATCCTCGGTGTATATGGCATCGTTGCTGGCAACCGCTTCCGCTTTCCGTCGGTAATACTCGGCTTTTTCCTCAAGCCTCACGCTCTCACCGAGCTTGTTCCACGATCTGTCGAGTAGCCGTCTGTGTCGTCCTTCGGAATGATGCCCGACAAGGATCGGTTGGCCCATAGGAATACCGCTCACCATATCTTGAGATTGCCGGTAGGCGGCTTGGGACTGACGTTCTGCTTTCGCTGCTGCGGCTTCGTATCGCTCGATACGGGCCTGCTTTTTTTCTTCTCTTGTTGACATAACTTTAATTTTAAAAAGGGTTAAAAAGAAAAGGAGCGGTTTTTCGCTCCCTAACATTCACAAGTCAAGCCGTTTAGACTTGCGTAATCATCAACGGCTGTGACCAACCCGTCAAAATCCTCATTCGGTCCGTACAGGTCGGCCAACAGTAGGACAATAGATAGGTGCACTCCGTTTTCGTCTGCGAGAGATTGCAAATATGCCCGACGGTCGGGATAGCCTGCTTGTTGATACCTTGATGTTTTCATAGCATTGGGTTTTAAGAAATTAATAAATGATATATCCGTCACTCGAATCGAATGACAGATACATTAAATCATATATTATTGATTATTAATTATTTGAATGAAGTTGCCGCGTACCCAAGTGTACAAGGGGGCAATAGGGGCACACAAGACAAGCCCGGAGCTTGCGATGGGCTTGTCGGGTGCCCCGCCCCCTTAGCTTGGGTGCGCGGTAACTGATAACAATTCGAGATACTATCGATCGGTAGAAAATTCGCAATCGAGCTTAACAGGATACCCGAGGAATAAGGACCCGTTTCCCATGATATAGAGCCGGTAATGTTGCAGAAAGAAGCGCAACTCCGGTGTTGTGTAGAATCGTTCGGTCGGAGCCGGAAAGATTCAGCGCAAACAGGCTATTGTGATTGCCGTCGATCGCTTACGATGATTACATTTTATGCAATTCAGGCAGGAATTATCTACGCAACATGAAAAAAGAAAGCAAGATCGTATTATCTTTGTTGTATGCGGTTCGTCGAATAGGCGGATCGTAGCTTTTGCTCCGAGTAAATCTGGTAAATTTTCTAATGGCAGCAAAGCATGACTCGCAGAGCGGTTATTACCGCTTGCGGGTAGTTCACGTACCGATACGGGCGTGGGCTATTGTGCTTGTTGCCATACGGCTTTTACCAGAGCCTACTCGGGATAAGTTACAGTAGTTCCACGCTTTTTTTGTGTAGGTATAGGATATAATCACCGTCGTTACATATAAAAATTTAGAATTATGCTATTTTTGTGGAGCGATACGACATAAGAGCACGTTAAAAATATACGAGGTTAACAACCTTTGTCCGATGCCGATTCTTGCACCCGCTATTGGAAAAATAGCGGTTATCACTCTCGGAACAATAGTTGTTCAGCCTGAGCTATGCCTTGACCTAACGGTCAGGGCAGGCTTGGGCGCGGGCAGTTCTCCGAGAGTAGGTGTGCAAGCCGAGGCAAGGGAACTGTTTCGCGTCCTCGCTTTTTTATACCTATTCCATTATTCGAGGCGCGGTTTTAATTATCGTCATTAATTATTACCGTACTATGAAAAATTCCCCTACTAACATTTATTGGGAAAGGCTGTTGCATATCATGGCATATGCGCGCATGCAGAATCCATCCTTTACTCACATCGAATTTGCTAAACAGGTTAATATAGATAACCCGATGACATTAATTCAGATCCGGGCAGGCGAGCGGCCGATTGATTTCCTATTAGCTCTCAGTATCTATTTACGTTACCCCGTATTCAACCTCTCATGGATTCTCGGGGCGAACGAGCGCCGGGAGCGGATTCCATTTTCCGGAGCCATATACGGGAAATGGTATTATGATCGTACTGAAGTGTATGACAATAAAAAGAGTCATTGGCAGAAAGAAGTGCAATTCGAGCCGGGCGAATTCGCTCAATACTATCACAGGAATGGCTGTTACGAGTTGTACGAGTGCGAAAGAATAGTAAGCACTTCCACCTATCATTTTTTCCCTCGCAATGGTTTACTTACATCTTCAGAGGGTACGGGGCTCGTAACGTTTTTAAGTCCGGCACGGATGGACCTGTTGGACTGGAGCGATATGGATAACAGTGGCTTGGCAAAGTACATTTTTGTCCGAGGTACAAACAGGCGGGGACGACATGGAAACTGTTAAATATATCCCTTTGTACGGCTCATGGGAATTTAGCGAAAGCTATGTGAACACCTATGACGGTTGGCAACCGCTTCGTACTTTTAGACCCGGAGCAATGATCTGGCAGTTCCTACCCTCGGGATTATTATGGGAGCGTAAGGATCAAGAAATATGCGGACGCTACCACTATCGTTATGAGTTTGCCGACCGGATATTACATATCAACCGTGCACCCGGCATTTTGGCTCAACCGCTTGACGAAATATACCTACTCGATCAGATCAGTCCTTTAGAGTGGCAGCTATACAGTCATAACGACGGCATCTATCCGGAAGACTCGTCATTTAAATACAAGTTGCTGCGGACAAAAAACCTACCTTATACAGAGGACGAAAAATAACCATCAGAGTAAGGGCAATCAGCCAACCGCTGCTTAATCTGATTAACCGTACCATGAGCAATTGACTGGTTTCCGGTTCCACAATGAGGCGCTGCTATATGAGGTAATCATAATCTCACCGCCAGTACCGATTCGTTTTTTCATCGGTCCACCGGTGAAGTGACCGGGGATCGGTGTAGCAATCCCGCACATGAATCCGGTTTCCGTTATCACAGCCTTGATCGGCCGGACGTCGAGTATGGAGCCTGATTTTCCCGTCACTTGGTAAAAATCAGCATTGGTCTGGTCATATCCCCATATGCTGACGAAAATATCTCCGCATTTCACTTTTGCGAGTGCTTCTTCCCGCTTGCGTTTCTGTTCTTCGCAAAACCGTTCTTTTTCTTCAGCTTCCCGAAGCTCACACGCTTTTTTAGCATTAATACATTTTTCCCGATCATCAACGGACATAAACCAAGCGTGGTAAAATGGACGGACGAGTTTACGACGCCAAATACACACGGCTGGGTGCTGGTCGTGCGTGTAGGTGACGATCGAGAGTTCGTAATAACGTTCTACGGCACCGTTGTGCGCGTTTGCGAAATTCTCTGCATGGATGTTGGTCTGTTGCTTTTTCATAAAATACGGCCCGTGCACGGCGGGTCTTGTTTTCCCGTACATAAAAATGAAACAGAGAGTAGATTTCTCTACTCCCTGAATGGTTAAAATTGATCTCGTGATTTTGTACCGTACCGTTTCAGCTTTTCCCGGTTAGCCTCGTAACCCCCCAAGGTCTTCGGTCGATAAGCTCGATCTCGATGTAACCATTACGAGAAAGAGCAAATACGCTTTCACATTTTCCATATTCTTGAATTTTAAAGATTCAAAAACAAATAAGGAGGTTATGCGGTCCCGTGCTCGGCTTCCCAAGCCGCTTTTGCCTGCTCTCTTTGCCGATCTTCTTCGCAAAGCGCCTTGAGCGTGGCGTCGGTGTATCCGAGAAATTCAACATAGCCGTTCCCCGAGCTGTTTGTCATGCGGCATACGATCCCGGCTGCTTGTAGCTTCTCGATTCGTTTCTGTGCGGTTTTCGGAGCCGAGTAACAAAGCGGATAGAACCACTTTCGCCCGTCCTCGGAATATGAAATTTTACCGAGTAAGGTTTTCATACCATCCCTACGTTCGGACTGAGAGAAAATAGCATCGCCTTGCGCCAGCCTGACCGCTTTATGTACCGGGCCTTCGGGATAGGTGAATTGTGGCACCGTCTCGCCCCGAGTCCTCCGCGATTTCGGAATTACGATCTTGTAGGGCTTGCTGTCGCTTCCGATTTCGATATTCAAGTAAAAGTGGACATGAAAATAGTCGGTCATCATGTCACTGTCATCGAAGTTGTACGAATTGGCAAAGTCGCGGATATTCACCATGACTTCGCGCGCCCGGTCGGTCAGTTCCTTATCTTCGTGGAGCCAATACACATTCAGTTGTTTCCGTCTTTTTGACTTATCGATGAATGCTTCAAAATCGGCCTCCAGCAGCTTGATAACGATCGACGAGTAGTGCCACCTCGTAAGTGAGAATTTGTAACCGGGATACGTTTTCTTGAGCCAGTCCCGGATAATCTCCGTGACCTCTTTGACCGACTGGCCGTTATAGTTACGGCCCGTAAACTTGTACTCGTTGTAAACGTGCTGGGTGTACTCCCGCGCGGTAGCGTCGGTAAAATCATTCTCATATCCCGACGCCGTGCCCTGAGTTGCCGGGCGATCTTTCCAAATATCGTAGAGCTTTTCAAACTCTACGTTGATTTTCTGCATGGTCTCTGTCGATCCGCCCCGGTCGGGATGGTTGGCCTTAGCCAAATTGCGGAATCGCTTTTTCAAGTCCGCAAGGCTCTGAATGTTTTCAAAATAGCTCATAGAATTAATATTAAGGATTATAAAAAGTCACTGCGGGACGTGTGGTCCCGCAGCAGTTGAATTAGTCGATGTTCTGATTGAAAAGAAATAATTTCTATATCAATCAATTAATATATTCGGCCGGTTGCCGCAAAAGGAGCAATAACCGGTTTGCGTTCCGGCCCAAAATCGGCGAAGACGATTTTGAGAGGAATGCAAACCGGCTATCTTGCAGCGGCAATCGACTGATTTATTGATGGTTTATAAATAAAAACAGCATCCGAGGAAGTTCGTATGCGTCTATTCCCCAAGCGAAGGATATTGTATGGTTCCGAGCTCCCAGCCGTTTACGATCAGCGTCACGCCGGTGGTCGATACGTTCAGCTCGACAGGGATTACTACGTCGCGGTCATGCTCGAAGTCGATACCGATGTTATGCCGTTCCATGTATTCGGAAAGTGGGATATCCACGAGGCACCGGTTTTCGGCTCGTAGGCGTATGCCGATTCGGTTATGTTCGTCGAACCGGTTGATGGCGCAGGAAGACACGATACGATCACCCTCACGCCGAAGCTCGGGCGTTACGATGATCGAGGCAGGGATGGCGTGGCCTACCCCACTGAATCCGGCGGCAATACCTGTCAGTTCGATGCCGACCTTTGTGTCTTGAGAATCGAGGTGGCACGCTCCTGTTATGGTAAGGTCAATACGGTAAAACAACTTGTCGAGGTTTACGGGCCGAATGATCGGTTGTCCGCGCCTCACATATTCGCGGCTGATATTGTGAAAAAGCCGGTCGGCGGTCGGGATCGTGTCGCTCTCGAATGCAACCCACAGCTCGTCAAGCGTCGAGCAGCTGGGCGTGAGTTGCGGCAAGCTGGCCCGTTCGATGTTTCCGAAACTGATAATCGTATAATCGCCGGCGGGGACACCCGCAAGGATGGGGATTCCTCCGGGAGCCGTCAGCTCGTCGCGTGAGGCGACGAGACTTCTAACGAACAGGTTTCGGCTGTCGAATACGAATATATCCATGCGATCGACTTCTTCGGCAAGCGTATTTTGCTGATCCCGGTTCATATAGCGGTACCCGAGGATAAGCGTCGGGCTCGGGTTGATCTCGTCGTATGCCCGCTCGGTGATCTTACAACCCGAGCAAAGGAGCACGACAAGCAGTGCGGTGATGGCGTACTTATTCATGGCTGGTATGCTTTAGTAGGTTCGCTAATTCGGGGTCGAGGCGTCCCCGGAATTTCAGCCGGTTATCTGCGGCGGCTGCGGTCCGATAATGCCGTAGCGCCTCGTCGACCGACCCTATTCGGGCACAGGCTATCGCCAGCAGATAATCGCGGGCCGGCGAGGGCGGCAGCGCGGCAAGGATTTCCTGCGCTCGGTCATCGTACCCGAGCGAGAGCAGACAAATGGCGGTATTGCGGTCGCGGAAGTTGTGGAGTATGCGGAGTGCCGCCGCATATTGTCTGCATCTCAACAACTCGACGCCCCGATGATAAGCCGTATCGGGCACGGTCGTATGTATCGTGTCGGCGGTCATGCCTACGCGTCGCAGGCTGTACCGGAACGTGACGGCCCGCAGTTTCGGGTAGAGCACCTCGCGCATACGCTCGTAATCGTCGGGATAGCGTCCTTGTATCTCCGTCTCCAGACGGTCCCGGTCGGAGCTCTTTCGAATCAGAGCGAGGATAGCCGGGCCATTGCAAATCTGGTCGTCGTTGCGGATCAGTCGCCCGAGCTCCGTCCAGTCCTCGGCAATCCAGCGCACCGTAACGAGCGTATCGGGCAGGCTAAAGCGGGCGGCAAGCTCATCGCGCAGGCTGCGGGCCCGAGCCTCGGCAAGCCGTTCGTTGTGTCGGTACGCGCCCTCGGGCGAGGCCGACGCGGTAAGCGTTACCGTATCGACATGAAACTCCGCCGAATTGAGCATCCGATTCATCAGCTCGTAGATACACGCGAGTTGGCTGGCATTATCACCGAGCGTATCGACGATCCGCGTATCGTCGAGCCGGAAAGCGATGCAATTGCGATCTTCGACCACTTCGTGTCGCTTGACGATCTTGTCGACATAGCGCGTAGTGGTATCGATGAACGAGAGCATCGACGCGATACGGTACTCCAGCGTATCGCTCGGCGGCAAGCGATAACGGCTGCCGTCCAGCGCCTCGACAGTCCCATCGAGAGTAATGCGCAGCAGATTGCTCTTGTCGCTGGTTCGGACGCGCTGGCGGTAATAGAAGGACAGCGTGCCCCGGCGCTCGGTCACCGAGTCGAGTCGCACGTTACCGAAATAAGGATGCCGGACGAGCCGGTCGAACATGCGCCGGGCCCGCAGGCTATCGGGACGATATACCCGCAGATATTTACCGTACTGCCAATAGCTGCGGTCCTGTACGCCGCGAAAGAGCGCTCCTCGGATCGTCACTTTTTCCAGCGGCTGATCGGCATTGTCCGTATGGAGCACGGGAATGACCGAGACGCTTTGGCAGGTACCCTGTATCTCTTTGGGAACAGTGACTACGAAGTCTATAACGACATGGCCGAGACGCTCGGGTAGCGTCCGGGCACGGGCCGTAACGACCACTTCCTGCAAGTGCAGATTCATCATGCGTTCCCCCTCACCGTTTATCACGGCGGGGACAATATAGAAGTCTTCACCGCCCGGGCGTGTATATTTCTGAAAATCGGGCCTGAATGTATTCGTGTCCTGCCGTTGCCGTTCGTTCGTATGGGTAACGATAGCATGGACATTGCGACGCTCCAATCGGCGTGAGACGGAACAGCCGAACAGACAGCTTGCGGCAAGTAGGACAACGATAATATGGTTTGTTTTCATAGCTAAAAAAGGTAACTGAAACTGATCTCGGCTTTCGACGGGGCGAATACGAGCCGCCGGGCGTGACGGAACACCTCGTCGGAATCCCAAGACGTAAAGTATTTGCCGTGCGTATTCCATAAATAGTAAAGTCCTGCACCGGCTTCGAGCGAGAAGTTCCAGCGCTTGGAGAGCAGCCACGCATGACCGACGCTGAATCCTATCCCGGTGAGGGTTCCCCGGTTGCGGTGCTCGTCGCCGCCGATTTCGTAGCGGGCAAATCCCGGGTGAGCGCCGAGGAATGTCCCCACATGCGGCTGGTAAAGCCAGTAGCGTATTCCGGGCTGCACGGCAATTAGGCGCATACGGACGTTTTGCGTGCGGATCGGATTCCAATAGGCAGACAAGTCAAAAGACAGATGGTCCGATAGTGCGAAGTCGATCCCGGCGTTTACGGTACCGGTGGCAAAGGCCAGCGCATTCAGCTTGAGGGCGTAGAATTGCGCCGAGGCCCGTGTCGCAGAAAGCAGACAAAGCAGAGTGACCGCGACAAAGAGATTCCATAGCTTTTTCATTACGGTAGTTTTTCAACGTATGTATTGGTATCGGCCTGATCTGTTTTCGAGATAGATGCCGAAATAAACTCTACTCCATCATACAGGTCATACCCGCTGCGTATTATCTTGTAGGCCCCTGCCGCATTTTTACCTTCGCACCCGCCCTGCAAGGTCTGAATCGCTTTCGTTGCGGTTGTCGCACCTCGGGGAATGGTGATCGTTACCATTTCGTTTTTCAAGGTTTTACTTTTGCTGTTACTGACCATATTGTAAGAAAGCAACGTATAGATCAATCGCATGGATACCTGAATGTCCGAATGTACGGGACCTGTTGCGGTAGCCGTGATTTTGAGGCTGAAGATGGGCCGATAGGTTCCGGTGTAGCCGTCTTCCGTGTAAGTTTGCAGGTTTCCGGCAATTTCCCATGAGGGCTGAATAAATATCTTCGTCGTCTCGTATCTCGTCGAGAGGCTTCGAGTCAGCGCATATCCGTATTCATCGGTCAGCGTAAAGAGAATGAGCACGGTCCCTTGCGCGTTTTGCTTGTAGACAACGGGTATGCTTTTATCCTGCGTTCCTACGGCGAACAGTACGGGGGTCTCGTATGGTTGCGATATTCCGTCGATAGTCAGGTTTCCGGTGCCGTCGATCAGATGGCAGGTAAGGTAGTAACGACCGGTCTGTGCATTCTGGCTCCGGAAATCGAGGATCGCGGTAGCCTGCTGGCCCGGGCTGTAACAAGGATAATCCCATGCGCCGATATTGAAATCGGTCGTGGAGATCCGCATGTCTTCGGTGTTGAGTCCGACAATTTCCGCATTCATGGTATACGCCTTGTTACGGAAGATGTTAAAGTCATCGGTTATGTTCTCGCCGGGATAGACATAAAAATCGACCTTCGCGGTTTCGGCGATACCCTCGATATGGAAATAGCTGGCATAAGCGGGTGCATTTTGCCTGCTGCGCTGGCGGGCATCGGTAATGCTGCCGACCGTGCCCTGCGCATTTTCCAGCAGATAGAACGTAGCGGTCATCGCGGTGCCGGTGGCCTGCTGTTTCTCATAGTCGACACAGTCGGCCGCGTCGGCCGGCTTATTCGGAGTAAAGAGCGTCATCGTGCGCGGAGCGTTGAGTAGCTCGACGGATTCGAGCGACACGGGTACTCCCGGAGCGACCGATAGATTGAGCGTCACTTTCGTAACGACCCGCACGAGGCTTACGGCAACCTGCGTCGAGGTCCCGACGCTGACGGCCTGCGTGGCCGACATCAGGAGCGCGGCATTACGCTCAAGGTCGTCGGGTGAGGTAATGGATACGGCGTAAGCGGATATTTGGGCGCTGGTCTGTTTGCCGAGATCGGTTCCCGCGTTGGCTAAGGCGTACAGATCGTATTCGCCCTGCGGGAGCTCCAGAGTGATCGAGCCCGTGAAGTTATCCGTGTAAAAATGGTGCTGCACGTCGGACAACCGACGGTGAAACAGGTAAAGGTTCAAGTTTTTGACGGCCGATTCCTGCTCAGGTGTAAGGCTTTTTGCCTCGGTGCTCTCCATATCGGGATAGTCGAACGTCAGGATAAGAGTTCCGTTACCCTCGGTATCGGTCGGGGCGCCGGAGTGGTCGGTGAGCTGCTGGCAGGAACCGAGTAGCAGAATCGCAAACAGATATACGATGTATGTTTTCATGGCGGTATTAAAATTGAAAGCCGTTATTGGTATAAACCACATACGTGTCCTCACCGAAACGCTGAACATGAGCTAAGGAGATTGTTCGGATCTCGAATGAGGTGCTGCCGAAATAAGAGTCCCAGCGCGGGGTCAGCGTTACTGAGGCGTGGGTCTGGCCTTTGGGGAAGGTAATGATCGGGCTTTCCGAGGCTGCGGTCGCGCTACCGTTACCGGAATAGGAGACATTCAGGTAGCAATGAATCAGAATATCGGCCGGCAGGGGTACGTCCGAGGTGGCCGTAATCGTCACGGTCTGCCCCTTGCCTACGGTCATTGCCGATACGGTCAAGTTCAGAGCTATGAACTGCTTGAAAGCGGTCGATAGTGTCCGCTCGAACGTGTAGCCGTATCGGTCGGTCACTTCCAGCACAATGCGGGCGGGGCCTGCGATGGTCTGCCGGTAAGACAAGATCGCCCGGCGCGAGGATGTACCCGAGAGAAAGGGGACACGGTTGCCGGGAGACAGGGCCGTTCCGTCGAGTTGGAGCTGGCCGCTGCCCTCGGCCAGCCGGCAGGTCAGCCAGTAGGCATTATCGCCGATATTGGCACACGCGAGCGTCAGCGCGGCCGATGCGGTCTCGCCGATTCGGTACTGGTAAGAGAAGGCGTCAGCGGAGAGTTCGGCAGTCGACACGCGCCAGTCTACGGTGTTAGCACCGAGAATATTGACGGTAAGGTCATAGCAGCGGTTCCGGCCGATATTGAAATCGCTTGTGGTATTTTCACCGGGAAAGATCACATAGTCTACCTTCTTCCCTGCGCTTTCGGCTTGGACATGAATATAGGTCGCGCAAGCCGGAGCGTGATTGCGGTCTTTCTGTGTGGGTGCGATGATCGACGGAACAATGCCCTGCAAGTTCTCCAGCACGTAGAATGAGGCGGCGTAGGACGACCCCTCGACCGATTGTGCGGGATAGTCGAGACAGTCGGACGCGGTGGACGGGGTATTGTCGGAGAATAGCGCGACGGAGCGCGGGGCGTTGACCAAACGGATGCTGCGGAGCGTGACCGAGGGCTCGACGTTGAGCGAAAGGTCGAGTTTGGCCACACAACGCTCCAGTGCGACGGGAACGGTCAGAGGTCCGGTGACGGTGAACGTCTGCCGGGCGACCATCAGGAGTGCCGTCCCGCGTTCCAAATCGCTCGGAGCGGTGATGCTCACTCGATACGATGCAAGCTCCGCCGCTGACATGACCCCTAAGTCCTTTCCCGCGTTACCTATGGCGTAGAGCGTCCAATCCCCGTGTACCAGGTCGATGGCCGCACGGCGGTCGGCCGTATAGACATGATGCGCAAGCGCAGGTACGTCCTCACTGAACAGGTAAAGGTTCAGATCGCGCACGGCGGCCTCGTCCGCTGCCGGGAGCGAGCGCGTGACGGCGATCATGGCCGGGCAGTCCGCTTCGAACGTGATCGTGGCCTCCGCCGGTTCCGGCAGAGCTGACGGCTGTTCGGTTTGCAATTTCTGACAGGCCATGCAGCCCAGCAGGGCGCTGGCCCATATCATCGTTTTCATGTTTTCAGATTTGGTAAAAAGGATAAAAATGGCGGGGCCCGCTTTCGCCAGCCCCGCCCCAAAAACTACTGGCCGATATTGACGGTTTGCGTTATCGGGCTCTCCCAATCTGCGACGCCGATCGTGACGGATGCCGAGCTACCGACAAGGCCACTGATCGTAGCGTCGATCTTGTAGTAACCGTTTCTTTCGATAAGCCCCCCGGCCTTGCCGTCGAGTTCGATCGAGTAGGTGATCGTAGCCTGATCGCCGGTCGAGGAAAAATTACCATCGCTGTCATAGGTTGCGCTGAGTTCGAGTAGTACCCGACTCCCGGCTGCAAGCGTCCCGTTCTCGAAAACGTAGAACAGGTTCTGGTAAGTCGCCCCGGAAGCATTGCTCACCTGCGTGTGCGTGTAGTTCATCGTGCCGGTCGAGGGCGCGGCGGCTTTTATTACGAGGGATTGGCTGGCCGCTCTTGACAGTTTGGCCGAGTTGATCCGCACGGCACCTTTGTACTTGCTGGAGAAGTCAGCCGACATGCTCACCTGTAAGGCGATCTTGGCGACCGTCCGCTTGAGCGTGATCGTCACGTCGGTTTGCGTTCCGGTAGCAGCGATCGTTTTGGTGGCCGATCCGCTCATTACGAAGCCCCCCGCCCGTTTGGCCTTTGTCGTTACCTCGGCAAATGTTCCGTTATATTCGGCAGCCGAGCTTTCCAGTTTGGCAAGTAGCGTTGCCTTGTCCTCAATCCCTTCTACGGCCATGTTGGCGACAGCGTAAAACTCGCACGCGGTCCCGGCCGTTACGCCCGGGATGGCAAACGTAGACTTCTTGGCCGAGAGCTCAGAGGCCGTAAAGTTACGCTGTACGAGCAGCGTCCCGGAGTTGTCGAAAACAAGAACCGCAACGCTATTGAGCGTTTTTTCCCATGTTTCGGTCGTGGCATCGAAAAATGCCTTGCTTGCAGGTAGCACCTCGGGATCAGCAGCGAAATCGACCGAGACGAGCGGTCCGTTCTCAGGCCCGGGATTGATAAATTCCGAATGGTCATCGGTGCACGATGCCAGCGCCGCTACGATGGCAGCGGCAAAAAAGATCCTTTTCATGTTGGTAATGGATTTTGTTATGGTGTTTAAATCTGATAGCTGGGCATGAGCTCCCGGATTCGTCCGGATAGCTCGACAATCAGGTGATTGAGTACGGACTGTCCCAGAATTTCGTCAGAGAGGTCGTACCGGGCGAATATATCTTCGCACTCGGGTTGCAGCATGAAAGCCAGAGTCCGCTGTCAGGTAGCGGGGAGCGATGGGTATTCGGTCAGTAAGATGCAGCGGATCGTGTCGAACTTCGAGAATAGCAGCCCCTCGTAGAGTATGGCATCGGCTTGCCGGATGGCCTGTTCGGGACGATAGCCCGCATCGGAAGCATCGGCGTATGCCATGAGCGCCTTTTCTGCCCGCAAGCGAATCAAATCGGTCGCGTCGGCCAGTCCCGGATGTCGCTCCTGAATGAATCGGAGCAACTTATCCCGGAAAAACGATAGCGGTGGCAAATGATTTTCTTTTTTCATCGCAGAGATGGGTTTTGAAATCTGAACAAAAGAATACCGCAGCCGCTATATTTTGGGACCCAGCCCCTGCTTCTGCTCTTGGGCTTGCACGTAGCTTTGGCGCAGGGCCTGATTCTGGTAGGAGAAATAACCTTGATTGTTATTTCTGTTCACCTGCAAGGTCATAAATGGGCATTCGCCCTTTTTATTTTTAATATGCCGTGCGTCGATAGCCTGACCGCTCCGGAACTTGTTCAGTTCGTCTGGGGAGAGCTGCTTGGCAAAGAACGGATGCAGATGCGGCTCCTTATAAACCTTCGACTTTTCATCCGCTACAAATTCCCGCGTGACGGGATCATAATAAACATTCGCCCCGAACTCGTCGCCGTACTGTTTGCAGTTCTCGATTCGGGCCGCTCCGCCCCGCATGATCTCCGCGAGTTGGGTCGGGTCTGCATATCCGCCGAGAATGTACTTGCTCTCGGTCACTTCTTGACGAGGAACGAGAGCCAGCGTATTCATCCGGGGATCGAAGCCGGCAAAGCAGTATTCCATTGTGCCGTAATGCGGCGTTTCGGTCTTGACAAGGCGGCCGAGCGGCTGGCCGGTAGCCAGTCTGACCCTATCTTCCTGCGTAAAGTCAAGGGCATATTTAGGGTCGAGGTATTCCGGCGTGGCGCGAGGGTGCTTGACTTCAGTAGATACGGTCCGGTCGGCCTCACGAAACAGTTGGATTTGCATATAGTTACGGTTTACGATTCCGCTCTGCGTAAGGTCGAAGTCGGCAATCGTCGGCTTGCCCTGAAGCAGTTCGCGGATATTATTCGTACCCAGATTTACCCCCATGTTCCGCAATACTGCCGCAGGAATCTCGCTCGGGGAGAATTTGCGGCTAACCAGATCGTTTGCGTAAACTCTGTATTTGTTCAGCGCCGTTTTTATCTCGTCATTGTTCGGGGACTCGAACGAGCGCTGTGCAAGGTCGGCCACTTGCTCCACTTCGCTCTGCCTTGCTTCCAGAACATTCAGATTCGGCATTGTTCCGTCGGCTTGTTTGAGCTGTGCGAAATAGTGTTGTAGAAAATTACCTATTCACGTGCTGTCGTGACCGCGTAAAAAGGCCGGGCGGTTAGCCAGTTTTGGTTCGACGAACGTCATGCGTCGGACCGGCCCGTCCTCGATCATTTCGCTAATAACGCGCGTTTCCTTGTTGTCACGGTCGAGGATCATGTAGGCCATGCGCTCGGCTCCGTTCGGGTACAAGTGCCCGGCATCAATGGCCGGTTCTGCGGAAACCGGCTGCGCTTGTACCGGACCCATCTCGGGATTTTGTTTTTTCGCTTCCATATCAGCCGGTTTGGGCTTGGCAGGATCGCTTTGTAAATTACCTTTTCTTTGTGCCATTTCAAGTATGCTTAATGGTTAATAAAAAAGTGTTTCGGTGCTAAAATAGGCAGGTTTCCAATAGAAAATACCGTTTTTGCAAGGGTGGCCGTTCGGGACCGTTCAGGGCCGACCGCACAGGGGGGCTATTCCTCTTTCGGGGCTTTCTTCCCGAGCAGCTTTTTCAGGAGTGCCGGATCGCTGTTTATGCGTGCCAGCTCGTCGATGACGATCTGGTCCGTCTCGGCCCTGATACGGTCGTAGTTTTCCTCAATAATTCGTTTCATGCAATCGTTTCCATCCGCATCCCGGAAGTCACTGATCTCGGGAATGGGCACATACGCCTCGGTTTCTTTTTTGACTTGTTCGTTGTCGACGACGATCTTGCAATGAAATATCTTTTGATCGACAGGCTCGTCGATATTATCCGTCACCAATCCGACGAACGTACCTTGCGACAGGGTATTGATCGTGGACTGAGGAATCAGCGAGTCGAGCTGTGTGTTGGTCGTGGAAGACTTGTTGTCCGGATTGACTGTCACGGACGAACGGAGCTGCACGATTTTACCGAAACGCTCGGACAGGTTGCGTGCCGTCTCGCCGCTGCACTGGCCCGCGAATAGATTGCCAATGATGTTGACAATCACCTTGCTTTCCTTCGTTCCGTAATCTCGTTCGAGTTGGCTGAAATCCTGAAATCCGACGCATACGGCCACC
>ERZ1673744.1943-NODE-1943-length-16788-cov-7.959601_pt1 | contig 16788 bp, 15 predicted proteins | sample MGYA00580207_ERZ1673744 | MGnify/ENA primary metagenome ERZ1673744 (study PRJEB41218, sample SAMN15661751) | gut metagenome | host: Homo sapiens | place: Canada: London | collected 2015-08-20/2019-03-30 | study: EMG produced TPA metagenomics assembly of... | reverse complement strand
TTTCTTTTAATCTATTTGTAGTCAATTAAATACCTTCAGACTACATCAAATATAACAAAAAGATGCGAGGCATGCAACTCCCGGAAGTTGTCCGCATCGCCGGGGAATCCGGCCGGCATGTCCGTGATGCAGAGGCGGAAGGGGTGTCCGGTCCGGACACTCGCATGGCGGCGCGGCGCAAAAAAACGGGGGCGGATGCTTCGCTTTTCGGCAAAAAAGCGTAACTTTGAAAAATCATTGAAAACCGGAACGGCTTTGGTTATGGGTGTCGAGAGAGTGGATAGACGGTTGCTCGGTCCCGTGCTCGCGGGATTTTTCATCATGGGTTTCTGCGACATGGTGGCTCCGATCACGGGGCGTATCGCCGCGGAGTTCCCCGCGGAGCGGCAGGCGGCCGTGAGCTTCCTTCCGACGATGGTGTTCCTCTGGTTTCTGGTGCTTTCGGCGCCGTTTGCCGCATGGATGAACCGCCGGGGCCGCAAGACGACGGCGCTCGCGGGCTATCTCCTCACGGTCGTCGGCCTGCTCGTGCCCTATGCCGCCGGCGAGGGATGCGCGCTGGGGTGGTACTTTGCCGGGTTCGGCCTGCTGGGTATAGGCAACACGGCGATCCAGGTGGCCGTCAATCCGCTGCTGGCCACCATCGTTCCCGCGGAGCGCATGACGAGCTACCTGACCGTGGGGCAGATTTTCCGCAACACGTCGCTGCTCCTGCTGGCGCCGATCGTGACGGGACTGGTCGCCGCGACCGGGTCGTGGCGCCTGCTGCTGCCGATCTACGCGGCCCTCACGGTCGCGGGCGGGGTGTGGCTGCAACTGACCTCCGTGCCCGAGCCGCCGCGCAGCGGAACCTCCGTCGGACTGGCAGCCTGCTTCGGTCTGCTGAAGAACCGTGCGGTGCTGCTCTCGGCGCTGGGCGTGGCATGCTTCATCGCCGCCGACGTGGGGATCGGCTATCTCTCGGTGCGGCTGATCGACAACCCTTCGTCGATCCTCACGACCACGGGTTTCTACGCCTGCCGCATCGTCGGGACGATCGTCGGGGCGTGGGCCCTCGTGCGGGTCCGGGACACGAAGTATCTGGGCTGGAACATGGCCGGGGTGCTGGCGCTCTGCCTCGTGCTGCTCTTCACGGACAGCGGGGCGGTGATCTATGCCGCCGTGGGCCTCATGGGCTTCGGCATGGCGTGCGTCTTCGCCACCTTCTACTCCGTGGCGACCCGTGCCGTGCCGGAGCGGGCCAACGAGGTGGCCGGGCTGATGATTCTGGCCATTTCGGCGGGAGCCGTGTCGGGTCCGGCGTGCGGCGCCGTCGCGCGTGCGGCGGGCAGTCCGCATTGGGGGATGCTCTTCGTCGCCGTGCTGGTGTGCTACATGCTCTGGGCGAGCGTGAAACTGACAAACAACGAACAACGGATATGAAAAAAATCGTACTGACCCTGCTGCTTGCAGCCGCCGCATGGAGCGCGGCGGCGCAGCGGCCCCGCACGCGGGTGGAATGGGGCGTGATCGGAGGTATCAGCATTCCCGATTATACGACCGACATGGACCGGACGGACATCAGGAACAAATGCGGCTGGCAGGCCGGCATCGTGACGGCCGTGAATTTGGGCGCCTTCGCCGTCGAGCCGCAGATTCTCTATGTCCGCCAGGGCATGCGCATCCGGCCCGAAGGGGGCGAGGAGGTGAACCTCAAGTCCAATTCGATCGACGTGCCTGTGCTGCTGTCGCTGCGGCTGCTCCATCCCGTGCGCATCTACACCGGACCGGTCTTTACTGTGATGAACGACAGCAAGCAGAAGTCGGGGCGCGACCTGCTCGATTTCGGGCGCGTGCGTCCCACGGTCTCGTTCACGGTCGGGGCCGGCGTGGTGCTGATGCGCCACCTGCTCGTCGATCTGCGCTACAACGGCCAGTTCCGGGCCAAGCACGACGTCGTGCTGCCCGACGGCCAGCAGCTCGACAAGCTCCGCTCGTACAACGTCGCACTGAGTTTCGGTTATCTGTTTTAGCCTATGACGGAGACGCTCGGACGGGAAATCGCCGTCGAAGGGGTCGATCCCCGCGAACTGTACGGGGCGCAGAACGTCTATCTGGAACAGATCAAGGCGCTGCACCCCACATTGAAGATCGTGGCGCGCGGACAGTCGCTCAAGGTGCTCGGTCCCGAGGCGGAGACGCGCCGGTTCGCCGCCCGCATGGAGGGGTTGGCGGCCTATTACCTCAAGTACGGGCACATCTCCCCGCAGGTCATCGACCAGTGTTTCGCGGGGGGCTTCGGGGCGGCGGACGCCCCCGCGGACAAGGATGTGATCGTGTACGGCAACAACGGCAACATCGTCCGCGCCCGCACGGTGAACCAGCAGCGGCTGGTGGGGCTCTACGACAAGTGCGACCTGCTCTTCGCCGTCGGCCCGGCCGGGTCGGGCAAGACCTATACGGCCATCGCGCTGGCCGTCCGGGTCCTGAAGGAGAAACAGGTGCGGCGCATCATCCTGACGCGCCCGGCCGTCGAGGCGGGCGAGAAGCTGGGCTTCCTGCCCGGCGACATGAAGGAGAAGCTGGATCCCTACCTGCAGCCGCTCTACGACGCGCTCAACGACATGATCCCGCCCGCGAAGCTCCAGAAGTTCCTCGAAGAGGGGACCGTGCAGATCGCACCGCTGGCCTACATGCGCGGGCGGACGCTCGACAACGCCTTCGTCATTCTGGACGAGGCGCAGAACACCACGCTCGCGCAGATCAAGATGTTCCTGACGCGCATGGGGCGCAACGCGCGTTTCATCGTCACGGGCGACGTGACGCAGATCGACCTGCCGCGCAGGAGCGACAGCGGACTGGTGCGCGCGATGGAGATCCTGCGCCGCGTGGAGGGCATCGGCATCGTCGAGTTCGACAAGCGCGACATCGTGCGCCATCCGCTCGTCAAGCACATCGTCGAAGCCTTCGACCGGCACGCCGGCGCGGGGCCGGCGGAATCCGGAGAATCGGATACGGAAAATACGGAAACCAAAAACGAATAAGTCATGGACAGAAATCTTGCAGCGCTCGAACCGGCGCTCGTCTGGAAACATTTCGCGGAGATCGTCCGCATCCCGCGCCCGTCGCATCACGAGGAGGCCATCCGCCGCTACGTGCTGGAGTTCGCCCGGGGGCTCGGCCTCGAGGCCCGTGAGGACGAGGCGCACAACGTCTATGTCCGCAAACCCGCCTCGAAGGGAATGGAGAACCGCAAGGGCGTCATCCTGCAGGCGCACCTCGACATGGTTCCGCAGAAAAACAACGACAAGACGTTCGATTTCGAGAAGGACCCGATTGACGCCTATGCGGACGGCGGATGGGTCACGGCCGACGGCACGACGCTCGGGGCCGACAACGGCATCGGCGTGGCTTCGATCCTGGCCGTGCTGGAGGACGACACGCTCGCGCACGGGCCGCTGGAGGCGCTCTTCACGGCCACCGAGGAGACCGGCATGGACGGCGCCTTCGGGCTGCGGCCCGGGGTGTTGCAGGGCGAAATCCTGCTCAACCTCGATTCCGAGGAGGAGGGCGAGCTGTACGTGGGTTGTGCCGGCGGGCTCGACGCGAACACGACGTTCCGCTATGCGGAGGAGCCGACGCCCGCCGCGGGCTACGTCGCCGCGAAGATCTCCGTCAGGGGCCTCAAGGGCGGCCATTCGGGCATTCAGATCGTCTGCCAGCGCGCCAATGCCAACAAACTGCTGTTCCGGCTGCTCAATGCCGCGCCCTGCCCCCTGCTGCTCTGCTCGGTGGACGGCGGCGGACTGCGCAACGCCATTCCGCGCGAGGCCGAAGCCGTTGTGCTGCTCCCCGAGGCGGATTACGACGCTTTCGCCGGGGCGGTCGCCGCGTACGAAAAGACCGTGCGGGAGGAGTTCGAAGGGATCGAGGAGAACATTTCGGTCACGGTCGGGAAGTGTGCCAGGCCCGCCGGAATGCTGCCGCGCGACGTGGCCGTGAAGGTGATCCGCGCGGTCGCGGGGTGTCCCGACGGCGTGCAGCGCATGTCGCTCTCGATGCCCGGGCTGGTGCAGACGTCGGGCAACCTGGCGCGCGTGGTCTCGGACGGCTCGACGGTGAAGATGCAGTGCCTGCTGCGCAGTTCGGTGCGTTCGGAGAAGGAGGCGCTGGGCGAGGCCATCGCCGCGGTCTTCGCGCTGGCCGGAGGCGAGACGGAGCTGACGGGGGCCTACGACGGCTGGAATCCCGACATGAAGTCGCCGATCCTGAAGGCCATGACCGCCTCCTACGAGGCGCTCTACGGCCGCAAGCCCGCCGTGACGGCGATCCACGCCGGACTCGAATGCGGCATCATTGGCGGCAAGTACCCCGGTCTGGACATGATTTCGTTCGGCCCGACGATCCGCTATCCCCACTCGCCCGACGAGAAGGTGGAGATCGCCTCGGTCGGGAAATTCTACGACTTCCTGGTTCACACGCTGCGCAATGTTCCCGAAAAGTAGCGGGCCGCACTCCGGCGCCAAGTGGTTCGTCATCGTCAATCCCGTGGCCGGAGGCGGCCGCGGGCTGGACCACTTTCCGCAGATTTCGAAGCACCTGCGCGATGCGCACATCCGTTGCGAACCGGTCTTCACGGAGCACAAGTTCCACGCCACGGAGCTGACCGTGACGGCCGTCCGCGAGGGATACCGCCACATCATCGTCGTCGGAGGCGACGGCACGCTGCACGAGGTGGTGAACGGGCTGTTCATCCAGCAGGAGGTGCGTCCCGACGAGGTGCTGCTGGCCGTGGTGGCCGTGGGCACGGGCAACGACTGGGTCCGTACGTTCGGTATTTCGAACCGCTACCGGCACGCCGTGCAGGCCATCAGCGAAGGCTGCTCCTTCCTGCAGGATGTCGGGGTGGTCTCCTACGAGGAGGCGCACTACCGGCAGAACCGCTACATGGCCAACGTGGCCGGCGCGGGCTTCGACGCCCATGTGGTGCGGAAGCTCTCGCACCTGAAGAAGAAGGGCCGCAAGAGCCGCTGGCGCTATACGTGGTGTCTGGTGCGCAACTTCTTCCGCTACAAGTCCACGGGCGTCAAGGTGTGGGTTGACGGGCGGCTGGTTTACAACAACCTGCTGCTTTCGGCGGCCGTCGGCATCTGCAAGTTCAACGGCGGCGGCCTGCAGCAGCTTCCCGAGGCGGTGGCCGACGACGGGATGCTCGACCTGTCGCTGATCCGCCCCGTGCATTTCTGGCATCTGCTTTTCCGGTTCCACTACCTGTTCAACGGCGGCATCTACCGCATCCGGCATATCTTGCAGGAGCGTGGCAGCCGCATCCGCATCGAGTCGTCGCCCGAAGTGGGCGTCGAGGTGGACGGCGAGCCGCTGGGCCATACGCCGCTCGAATTTTCGATTCTCCACAAGGCGATCCGGATCGTCGTGGCGAAGGAGTTCTACGAACAGCACGTCCCGGCGGAGGACTCCGCCCGCAAGGCTGGGTGAGGGTCCGGGCATTCCGGGACGATGCGCGGGGAGAGACCGCGAACGACCGGGGCGCGCCGAATGTTCGGCACGCCCCGGTTTTCCGTATTCCTTCCGGCGGCTATCGGGCCGGGACGCTTTCGATGACGTCGATCTCCGTCACCGTCCAGTCGAACAGCTCGTCGGCGCACTGTCCCTCCAGCCGGCGCAGTTGCGAAAGGTCGGTCGTGTCGGCCAGCACGGCGTTGAAGAACTGCTCCATCGTGGAGTAGGTCGCGTTCACCTTGCCTGCCAGGCAGGTGTAGAAGGCTTTCTGCTGGCTGCGGTCCAGTCCGGCCGGGAGCACGCCCTGCCCCACGAGGTAGTCGTAGGGGAAAATATGGCGCATGTTGTGCGCGTCGGCATCGAGCTCTTCGACGATCGTCGTGACGACGAACATGTCCACGGTGTCGTTCACGCCCGGCATCTGGATGAAGGTGGTGTACACCGGATAGGCGTTTTCCAGCTCTCCGGCCACCCCGTCCGAGAAGAGGACGAACTCCGAATCGGTCAGGTCGTCGAGGTAGATCATCTGCCGGTAGCTGCGCAGGGCGTCGCGCATGGCCTTGCGCTCTTCGCGGTTCCATTCCCGGCGCTGCGAGCAGCCGGCGAAACCTGCGGCGAATACCGCCAGCAGGGATGCACAAAGGAGAATCTTTTTCATATTCCGAATTGATGTTGGTTCATTATTCCCCGGATCGCAATCCGTGTGCCAAAAATATTGCGTATATTTGTTGCCGCACAACACGACCGGTTATGGATGTTCTGGCTTTTCGCGACTACTGTCTTTCGCTGCCCTTCACCGAGGAGTGCACGCCCTTCGACGAGACGACGCTCGTCTATAAGGTCGGCGGCCGGATGTACGCCTTCGCCGACATGGTCGGATTCGAGCGGATCGCCCTCAAGTGCGATCCCGAAGAGGCGCTGCTGCTGCGCGAGCGCTATCCGGACGAGGTGACGCCCGCCTGGCATACGAACAAGCGTCTGTGGAACGACGTGCGCACGACGGGCGACCTGCCCGATGCCTTCATCCGCGCGCAGATACGCAACTCCTACCTGCTGGTCGTGCGGCGGAATGTGACGCCGCGGGCCCGCCGCGAGGAGATTCTCGCCCGTATCGGCGAGCTCGGACTGCCCGAATGATTCCCGCGATTGTTTTCCGAACCCAAAAAATAACAGATGCGTATGAAGTGCAAAATCCTTTTGCTGGCGTTGGCCGTCGGGGCGGTGTCCTGCGGCGGAGACGCGAAAACCGAACTTTTCAACGGCCGCGACCTCACGGGATGGGTCTGCGTCACGGCCGGCGGCCCCGCTGCGGCGGAGGTCTTCACCGTGCAGGACGGCTGCATCCGCGTGGCGGGACAGCCTTTCGGGTTCCTGCGCACGGCCGAGCAGTACGGCGACTACCGCCTGCACGCCGAGTGGCGCTGGATCGGGAAGCCCTCGAACAGCGGGCTGTTCCAGCGCATCCAGGAGGGCGACGAACTTTGGCCTTCGCTGATCGAGTGCCAGTTGGAGTCCGGGAATGCCGGAGACCTGCTGGGATTGGGCGGCGCCACGATGGCCGGGGTCGAATCGCCGGAGGGCGGCGTTCCGGTCAAAAAACGCGTGGGCGGCGCTTCGGAGAAACCCGCCGGCGAATGGAACGAGGCCGAAGTGATCTGCAAGGGCGACCGCATCACGGTCTATGTCAACGGCGTGTTGCAGAACGAGTGCAGCGGGGTGAACACCCGGGGCTACATCGCCCTGCAAAGCGAGGGCGGTCCGCTGGAGTTCCGCAACATCTATCTGACGGAGGTCGAGTGATTCCGGGGCGGCGCTCCTGCGGGGAGGCCGTTCCGTCCTTTTCCTTATGTCATCGCCCCTGCCGCAACGCGGCAGGGGCGATGCTTTTCAGCCGGAACGGCCTGCTACCGCCGGTCGTTTTCCTCCAGCGAGGCGACGTAGGCTTCGCGGAGCTTCAGCAGTTCCTGCGCCTTTTCGGGGTATTCGCCGAGCAGGTTCTCCGACTCCGTGGGGTCGATTCCGAGGTTGGTGAGATACAGCCCTTCGAGCGTTTCGTTCCGGTCGTCCGGCCGTACGTCGATCGCATTGCAGAGCAGTTTCCAGTCGCCCTGCCGCACGGCCCACTGCCGTTCGAAATCGAAGTGCAGCACGTCGTGCGGAGACTTTTCCGAGGCGTCCCGAAGCAGCGGTACGAGGCTCCGGCCGTCCACGTCGATTCCCGAGGCGTCCAGCCCGCACAGCTCCAGAATCGTCGGGAACCAGTCGATGTTCATGGCCGTCTGGTCGCGCGTCTCGCCCTGCGGCAGATGTCCGGGCCAGGAGACGATGGCCGGCACGCGGATGCCGCCCTCGAAGAGCGAGAACTTGCCGCCCCGGTAGTCGCCGCAGTAACCGCCTCCGCCGAAGGTGCGGACCTCGGTGCTGTGGCCGTTGTCCGACTGGAGGATGACGAGGGTGTTCTCTTCCAGCCCCCGTTCGCGCAGGAATGCGCGCAGCCGGCCCAGGTAGTCGTCGAACGTGGAGACGAAGGCCGCGTACATGCGCCGCGGAGCGGGCAGGTCGGCGTAGTGGTCCAGCCATTTCTTCGCCGGCTGCAACGGATAGTGGGGTATATTGACGGCCCAGTAGAGGAAGAAGGGCCGGTCGTCTCCGTCCCGCAGGATGAACTCTTCGGCTTCGCGCAGCGTCTCGGCGGCGAAGAACTTCCCTTCTTCGTGAATCTCCTCTCCGTTGCGCCAGAGGTCGTGCCGGTTCGGGCCGCCCCAGTAATAGAAGTGCGAGTAGCTGTCGATGCAGCCTCCCAGGAAGCCCCAGAAATAGTCGAATCCCCGGCTGTTGGGGGCGTACTCCTTCCATGACCCCAGATGCCATTTGCCGATGCAGGCCGTGCGGTAGCCGTTGTCGCGCATCCGCTCGGCGAGCGTCTCCTTGCCGAGCGGCAGCCCCGTGTAGCCGGCGTTGCCCGTAAGTCCGGCGCGTCGGGTGAACTGCCCGGTCAGCAGACTCGCGCGGGAGGCCGAGCTGACGGGTGCGGCGTAGAACTGGGTGAACCGCACGCCGCTGGCCGCCAGCGAGTCCATGTGGGGCGTGCGGAGGTCCGCCGCGCCGAAGCAGCCCATGTCCAGCGTGCCGTGGTCGTCCGTGTAGATGATGATGACGTTGGGTTTCGCGGGGCGGGCCGCCGGGGCCGTGCCTGCCAGTAGCAGGCCGCCGGCGCTCAGGAGGAGGTGTCTGTTGTCCATGTATGCAGTCGTTTATCGGATCCGTTCGTAGTAGGGCAGGCGGTCGAGCGGCACGTCGGTCTCGATGCGTTTCGGTCCCCGGAATGTCTCGCCCCGGTCGTCGCGCCAGACGCCCCGCGGCAGCCGCACTTCGCGCTGCGTCCCCGGCGTGACCATCGGGGCCACGAGGTAGCGGTCGCCCAGCATGAACTGGTCGCGGCATTCGAGGAACCCTTCGTGCGGGAAGGCGTACTCCATCGCCCGGACGATCGGCTCGCCCGTCTTCGACGCGTGGTGCGCCAGCGAGAGGATGTAGGGTCCGAATTGGCGGTGCAACTGCGCATAGCGGGCGCAGACGGCCGCATTCTCGGGCGAGAGGATGCGCCACGGCGCTACGGAGAACTGCATCATCGGCATCAGCGCGTGCACCTGCGCCGAGCGGACGATCAGCTCCTCGTCGAACCGTTCGACCCCGAGAAACGAGGTGAACTGTCCGCCGCCGATCATGTCGGGGCACGTGTAGGGGTGTCCCAGCAGTCCTGCGGCCGTCATGTCGGGGATGAGCAGTTGCAGGGCCCGCCACGAGTAGTCCTTGTCGCCCAGACGCTGCACGACGGGCTGTCCGCCCAGTTTCCAGCAGGCACGCAGCTCGTTGCAGGCGAACGTGCCGCCCAGTTCGGCCCACCGCTGCATGTAGCGGTTCGGGTCGCCTTCGGGGTCGTGGTAGAGATACGGTTCGGCCTGCATGTAGGCCACGTCCCCGCCGTCGAACTTGAAACCGTCGGTTCCGTATTTGCTCCGGTTCTCCTCGAGTTTCCCGCGCAGGTACGCCACCGCTTCGGGGTTCGTCAGGTCGTAGCAGGCGCTGTATCCGTTCCACCATCGGACGATCGCCGGGTCGCCCCGGCGGGTTTTGAGCAGGTAGCCCTTCCGCTCCAGTTCGCGGAATTCGGGCGAGTCGGGCGAGACGTAGGGGGCGATCCAGAGCATCACGCGGAATCCCATGGCGTGCAGCGAGTCGATCATGCCCCGCGGATCGGGGAAGCGCGAGGCCTTGAAGTCGAAGTTCCCGTAGTCGTTCTGCCAGTTGTCGTCGATCATGAAGATTCCCTGCGGGAAGCCGTTTTCGACAGCCTTGCGGGCATAGCGCATGATGTCGCGCTGGTTCTGGTCGTACATGAGCTCGATCCAGGTGTTGTATTGCGGCATGGAGAAGAACAGCTCGGCGGGAATCGTTCCCGAGGGCGGGAAGTGGGCCGCCGAGGCGGCCGCATAGGCGTCGCGGAGACTCTCTCCGGCGTGCACGGCCTCGAGTGCCTCGTGGTCGGAGGAGAGGTGGAGCCGTCCCTGCTCGATCCGGAACCGGAAGGGGTGTTCGGACCAGACGTAGCGGCCTTCGGACGAGAGCAGCAGCGGCACGGACTGGTTGTTGTAGTTGATTCGCGCGAGATCCTGTTCGGCGAGCTCCGCCGGATAGGGCATCCGGTTTCCCAGGGCGACGAAGCCGCCCCACCACCGCTCGCCGGGAAGCGGCTCTACGGTCTTTTCGAACGGGGGTTGCGCTGCGGCCGGCGACAGGCAGGCGGCGAGCAGGAGGAAAGAAAGCAGGCGTTTTTTCATTCGGGTCGTGATTTGGAATCAAAAGTACGAAAAGTCCGCAGATGAAACAAGCGATGCCGGCTGTCGGCATCGCCTGTTTCGCATTGCGACCGCATTTTTCGTTTCGCACCGTTTCGGAGGCGGCCGCTGCGGCCTCATTCCGCCGGGCGCACCGCTGGCCGCATCGGTCGTGTCGGCCGCATTCCCGTCGTGTTACGGCTGCGTCCCGGCCGCCTGCCGCCGCCAGCGGAGGTAGCCCGCCACGGCCAGGGCCGAATAGAGGGCGTACAGGGCCGCCGTCCACGGAATCTCCTTGTAGAGGTACAGTCCGACGGTCACCAGGTCCGCGGCCAGCCACACGAGCCACTGCTCGACGTATTTGCGCGAGAGCATCCACATCGCCACGATCGAGAGCGCCGTGGTGAGGCTGTCCCAGAAGGGCACGGTGCTGTCCGTGAAGCGCGCGAGCAGCAGGTAGAGCGCCCCGTGCGCGGCGAGGAACACCCCGGCGAGCGCCGGAATCCTCCGCAGCGGCGTGTGGCCGATCGCCGCGGCCTTCTCCGGCGTGCCGGCGGTCTGCGCGTTCCGCTGCCGGGCGTTGTGCCATACGATCCATCCGTAGAGTCCTGCGAGCACGTAATAGACCTGCATCGAGCAGTCGGCGTAAAGCCCCGCCTTGTAGTAGAGCGCTCCGTGCACGACGGGCATGACGAGACCCACGATCCACAGCCGGATGTCGGCGCGGTATTCGAGCCAGAGGTAGAGGAGGCCGAGCGCGACCCCCGTGAGTTGCAGGGCGAGTTTCCAGTCCATCGTTTTCGTGTCTTGTGCGGCCCGGGGCCGCTGTGAGCGGTCAGAAGCGTACGGTCACGTTACCCAGCACGTTGAGCGGAGCCTGCGGGAAATAGAAGGCCATGTCCGTCCGCTGTCCTTCCCAGATCGAGGAGTATCCGTATCCGTTGCTTTCGTATTCCGAATTGAAGAGGTTGTTGATCTGGAGGCCCAGCGAGACGCTGCGCGCCGCGCGCGTGCGGAACGTGTAGTTCAGGTTGAGGTTCGTCACGCAGTAGGCGTCGAGCGAGAGGGCCTCGACCTCGTTGTTGGTGAAGTATTGTTTGCCGACGCATTGCGTGTGGAAGAGGGCCTGGAAACCCTTGTGGTGGAAATCGAGGAAGAGCGCCCCCATGGCCGAGGGCGAGTAGGCGATGGTCCTGTCGCCCAGATTCTCGCCGTAGGTGGGGCTTCCCGACAGGGCGTCGATGTAGTTCTCGATGCGGTTCTGCGAGAAGGTGGCGTTCGCGCCCAGCGTGAACCAGCGGGTCGTCCGCCACGAGGCCGTCAGCTCCACGCCGCGGCGGTAGCTGTCGGGCACATTGACGTTCAGGGCGTCGTAGCCGTCGTTCACCATGCCCGTCGGTACGAGCTGGTCCTTGTATTTCATGTAGTAGAGGTTCACGCCCAGCCGGAGCCGCGGAGCCGTGTAGGTGTAGCCCAGCTCGTAGTCGCAGAGTTTCTCGGAAGAGGGGTAGCTGTCGTCCTCGGCGAACATGTGGCGGTCCGTGAAGTCGCTGCGCGTGGGCTCCTTCTGCGCCACGGCGAACGAGAAGTAGAACTCGTTGCGGTCGGCGAGCGTGTAGCTCAGGCCCGCACGGGGATTGAAGAAGTGGTACTGCTTGTCCACGTCGATGGGCTGCATGCCGTCCTCCGCGGAGATGTAGTTGTCGTTCACGCCCCACGCCTCGTAGCTGACGTAGCGGTATTGCAGGTCGGCGAAGAGCCGCAGCCCCTCGGCCGCCAGCCACGACGCCCGGGCGAAGAGGTTGGCATCCTGCTTCCTCACGTCGTTGTCGTACCAGCGGCCTCCGATCTGCTCCTTCTCCATGCCGCTCACCCAGTCCAGCGTACCCCAATGGGGGCAGGTGTAGTAGCTCCACGAACCGCCGAAGGCGAGGTCGAGCTTCCGCGTTGTGTAGCTGGCCGCGGCGTTCACGCCTCCGAGGTGGTTGCGCATGATCTTCTCGCGGATCAGGTCGGCGCTGACGTCGGCCGTCAGCCCGGCGGGAAGGTTGAGGTATTCGCAGAGGTCGGCGTCGTCCTTGTACTGTTTGTAGAAGCCGTAGCCGTAGGTGTAGAATCCCGTGGCGTTGAGCGCCCAGCGGTCGTTGAACCGGTGGCTCACGACGATCTGGTTGTTGATTTGCAGGTAGTTGTCCGTCTCGTCGTCGTAGTAATCGACCTTCTGCCATTCGGGGTATCCGTCGTTGCTGTTGTAGATCGAGTGGTAGCGTCCGTCCTCGGTGCGGTACATGCCGCCCGAGTTGTAACGGCGGCCGTTGTATTTCATTTCGTCTTTCGTCACGCCGTTGTAGGTGAGGTAGGTTTTGGCCTTGCCGCCGAACGAGAGCAGTTTGACGATCGTCCGTCCGTTGTAGTATCCGGTCTGGAACATATAGGACTTGAGGTCCGTCGCGCCGCGGTCGATGTAGCCGTCCGATCCGATGTGCGTCAGGCGGGCGTCCACCACCCAATGATCGCCCAGCAGTCCCGAGGAGATGCGCACGGCCTGCTTGTTGGTGTTGTACGAACCGTAGGAGAGCGAGGCTTCGCCGCTGAAGTCGGTCCCGATGGGCGCCGTGGTCATGTTCACCGCACCGCCGAAGGCGCCCGTGCCGTTGGTCGAGATGCCCGCGCCGCGCTGCACCTGGACGCTTCCCACCGAGGAGATCAGGTCGGGCGTGTCGTACCAATAGACCGAATGCGAGTCGGGGTTGTTCATCGAAACGCCGTTCACCGTGACGTTCAGGCGCGTGGCGTCCGTGCCGCGGAGGCGGATCGAAGTGCCTCCGATCCCGATGCCCGTCTCGTTCGTGGCGATCATCGAGGGTGTGAGCGCCAGCAGCGACGGAATGTCGAATCCGTAGCTGTTACGGGCGATTTCGTCGTGCGAGAGGTTCGAGAAGGCCACGGGGGTCTTCTCGGTGGCGCGCGTGGCCGTCACCTCGATCTCCTGCATCCGGTAGATCCGCAGCGAGTCGTCGTCCGGTCTCTCCGCGGCGGCGGTTGCGGCATGCGCCGTGCGTCCGCCGGCCGTTTCCGCGGCCCGGAGTTGCGCGGCCGGGCAGAGCGCGGCGGCCGCGAGCATCGGAAGAATAATCCTTTTCATCGTCAAACTTTTTAAGTTAATACACTGAAAAGGGGTATGTTGTGTCGATTATGCGTCTCCCGGTCTCGGCATTACCCGTATCCGGTACAATGGGTATAATCTCAGCCTGAAAGTAAGGCACCCCTTCGAAATATCGGCGGCAAAGGTATGAAAAAAACGTGAGAAAAATGAATTTTTGTCTTTTATTTAAGTGTTTAAAAAGATGATCTGATTATTGTGTGAAAAAATTTTGTTTGCTATTTTTTATGACGGTTTTGTTTGTGCTATTGCTTCTTATTGGTTACATTTGAAATGTTGGTAAAATCAAGAAATTTCGTTTGATTTGTTTTTAAATCGAACGGTTATGAGAAAAGATTTATTTTTAGGAGGCGCGGTATTGATTGCTGCTGTGGCTTCAGTTGTTATTACGGTTATGAGAACGAGAAAAACGTACCGGATTTATTCGATGCGAATGGTGAAGTTCTAACAAGCGACGAGGTTATCATACAGCGGCCTTGCGTTTATTATCCGTCTCGTATATGTTATATATTGGACGATGATTTGGGATATACGGAGGTTAAGGGCTGTTTGTATTAATACTATATAATCTCCGGAAATGTTTTCGGAGATTTTTTATGATTTATGAGCAGATTATCGGTATTTTTCGCGTTGCTGATTGGATGTTGTTCCTGCGGTCGGGAGGCTTCGGATGCAGTTGTCTATGAGGTTTCCGCCCGGAAAATGGAGGGGTTGGACGACATCTTTGATTTTTACGGACCTTTTTTCTTCGACGAGGCTGACAGTTGTCTCGTTAAATCGGAAGGACAGGGTGAAAATGTCGTCGTTCGGTTCGATTGCCGTAAAGGCGTTTTGAAAAATCGGATTCGCAGGGGGCGGGGACCGGGTGAATACCTTGATTTGCGTGTGGTCGGAGTGAATCCTGTGACCGGTGATTTCCAAGCCGTCTCTTCTGTCGGTAGAAGCGTCGTCTCCTTTTCGCGTGAAATGGTCCCGTTGGATACCGTAACATTCGGAACGGCTTTGTTTGATGCCGTGAGGGCGGGGGATTTCTTCGTGTCGTACGGCGATTATGCGGCGACCGACAATCACATGTTTTCTCTTTTCGATACGCTCGGACAGGCCGTTGGTCGTTTCGGAAAATTCCCCGATGACGGCATGTCGGATGCGTTCCGGGATAAAGTGATGGCCTATCAGGGAAAATTGCTTGCGAACCGTACCTGTTCCAGGTTCGCTTTTTTTTCGAGTATGGGGAATGTCTTTGATATATACGGAATTGGGGCGAATAGGTGTCCGGTCCGTATCGCTTCGATCCGCAAGGAGTTACCCGTTTACGAACCGCAGCCGCATGTTGCGGCGGGTGTGCGTTTCCGGGATCCGGCGATTCACTATGCAGATGCCGCTTCATCGGATCGTCGTATTTATGCGCTGTACTCCGGACGGAAACTGGATATGGGAACGGTGGATCCAGACCGCCGGGCCCGGGAGACCCGGTTGATCCGGGTTTATGACTGGAATGGAGTTCATCGGTGCGATCTGCTGGCCGATATTCCGCTTTTGAATCTTTGTGTCAGTTCCGACGATCGTTATATCATTGGCCTTTTTTCCGAGGACGGGGAAATCCGATGTTGCAGACTTGATTTGCCGGAAGCGCTTTACAGATGACAGTCCGATTCCTTTCGGCAAGGGGACCGATAACGATTCCGCCCCTGCAAAAAATTGCGGCAGGGGCGGAATATATCGTGCTTCCGTGAATCAGTAGTTTCCGAACCGGAAGACGATCTTCTGGCAGTAGGTTTCACCGGGCCGGAGCAGCGGCGAGGGGAATTCGGGATGGTTCACCGCGTCGGGATAGTTCTGGCACTCGACGGCTACGCCGTCGTAGTCCGCATAGCGGCCGCCGGTCTTGGTCTCGGGGCAGCCGCCCGCGAGCCAGTTGCCCGTGTAGATCATCACGCTGGGCTGCGAGGAGAGCACCTCGACGCAGCGGCCCGACCGCGGGTCGCGCAGGCAGCCCACCTCGCCCAGGATGTTGGGCCTCCAGCCGTCGATCACGAACGGGTGGTCGTATCCCTTGAAGTCGCGGATGTGGTTGAACTCCGCGTCTATGCCGGGCCGGAACGGCCGGTAGTCGCGGAAGTCCTGCGGCGTGCCGGCCACGTCGAGCAGCCGGCCCGTCGGAATCTGCCGTTCGTTCATTTCGAGCGCCTGCGAGGCGTTGAGCCGCAGTTCGTGGTCGAGCACCGATCCCGAGCCGTCGCCCGCGAGGTTGAAATAGACGTGGTTCGTGAGATTCACGACCGTCGTCCGGTCGGTCCGGGCCCGGTAGGTGATCTCCAGCGAGCAGTCGTCGTCGAAATCGAAAACGGCCTCGACGCACAGCTCGCCCGGATACCCCTGGTCGCCGTCCTCGGAGAGGAGCGACATGACCACGCGGTTGGTCTCCACGCGGCTCTCCCAGACGCGGTTGGCGAAGTTGTTCGTGCCGCCGTGCAGGTGGTTCTGTCCGTTGTTCACCTCCAGCGCATACTCCTCGCCCTCGACCGTCATCCGCCCGAAGGCGATGCGGTTGGCGCAGCGGCCCACGCTCTTGCCGGCGGCCGCGCCGTCGTGGAAGTATCCTTCGGGGTGTTTGTAGCCCAGCACCACGTCAGCCATGCGGCCTTCGCGGTCGGGCATGAAGGCGGCTACGATCGCCGCGCCGTAGTTCGACAGGCGCACTTCGGCGCCGCGGTCGTTGCGGAGCGTGTAGAGGATGATCGCTTCGCCCTCGGGAGTCATGCCCCATACGTGTTGTTCGATCCGTACCATGGTCATTCGGCGGGTTTGAGGTTTTTCAGCAGGCGGTCGATGCGGCGCAGGCACTCCTCCCGGCCGATGAATTCCGTGACGTCGTACATGCCGGGGCCCTTGCCGGCGCCGACGAGCGCCAGACGCAGCGTGTTCATCACCTGCCCCATGCCGTATCCCTTCTCGTCGATCCAGCCGTGGACGATCCGCTCGGTGTTCTCCTTCGAGAAGTCGTCGATGCCCGCCAGCACGCCGCGCAGTTCGGCGAGGATCGCCGGGTTCTGTCCCTTCCAGTATTTGCGCGTCTGCTTCTCCTCGTACTCGGCGGGAGCCACGAAAAAGTAGGAGATGAGGTCCCACAGGTCGGTGATGAGCTGCGCGCGCTCCTTCATGATGCCTGCGGCACGGCCCGCCGCTTCGTCCGGGACTTCGATGCCGTGCTCGCGCAGGATCGGCTGGCAGACGGCCGCCAGTTCGGCGTCCGTCTTGCGGTGCATGTACTGGGCGTTGAACCACTTG
>ERZ1673744.1942-NODE-1942-length-16794-cov-46.456061_pt1 | contig 16794 bp, 11 predicted proteins | sample MGYA00580207_ERZ1673744 | MGnify/ENA primary metagenome ERZ1673744 (study PRJEB41218, sample SAMN15661751) | gut metagenome | host: Homo sapiens | place: Canada: London | collected 2015-08-20/2019-03-30 | study: EMG produced TPA metagenomics assembly of... | reverse complement strand
CCGAATAAACGCAATCGGCAAAACCGCGTTTTTTTCGATCGGCGGCAGCGTCAGACGCTCAGTGCGGCGCATTGACGTCACGGCCGGCGGCAGCGTCATTCCTTCTCCAAACGGCAAAATTGCAAGGGAGCATTTTTACGGCTTATCATGAACTTTCTCGGCTTATGCAGCAAACGCGCATTTTTTATACAAAAAAATACCGGTGACCTTTGCGGTTGCCGGTATCAAAAAAAGCTCGTACAATTTTATTTGCTTCGGTTATTATTCGCCATATTCCATTCCTTCAGTTTGTGCCGCACTTTTTCATCAAGAATCCGGTACTGACGGGGCGAAATGATCCCGGCAAACATGTCTTCGCGCAATACTTCGCGCTGCTTCATCAGCTGTTTTTTGTACATAAAATAAGAAATTAGATTGATAATATGCAGAAAGCGACAAGCCCGAAAGACTTGCCCGACCGTCGGCGATAAAAAACTCCGCTGTTTCACAACAGCAGAGTTTACGATCTCCTCCTTTATTTTTTGGCGCAGAAAAGAGGATCGTTAAATTTTATATGCCGTTTTTGATACTTTCTCAACCGGAACGCGGCAAAAACACCAGCCTGAAACCTCAGACGGTCTTTACGTTTTACGACTGCCGTTACCTTTTATATTGCAGGAACTTTCCGTACCGCTTTAATTCATCCTTCGTTTTCCCGAAAAATCTGAAAAAACGATATGATCAATTTTCCGTATGTACCAAGACCAGTACTTCAAAAACGCTGTAATTTCATATTATTTAATACGCTAATTTGACAAATAATCATTTTATGTCTAATTCTATAACACCCCAAAAAACGAATTGCAACAAAAAAATATTCAAATCCCTTTTAATCCGCCTTTGGCCGGTCTGTTACGGGCAATATCATTTCGTCAATCGTATCGGCGGAAAAATCCTTTCATTTCAAAAAATTTTCAAAAAACAATGACAAGACAAAAAAAATCAGCTTCGGTTTTATCCAAAACTGATTTTGAGGATTATATCCGAAACGATTATTCATTTACCTGACAAAATCCGCTTGAAGTTTCAGAAACGGCTTGCGACGCTTCCCAAACGGCTGCCGGTTCATGAGAGGGAAAGTTGAAGGACGGAAGAAAAAGGGAGACGGAAAAAGCAAAGAAAGAAAGGAAAAACGGAAGGAAAGTAACGAAGAAAGCGAAAAAAAGGGAATAGAAAAAGGCTAAGAGGGAAAGTTGAAGGACGGAAGAAAAAGGGAAAACGGAAAAAGCAAAGAAGGAGAGCAGAAAAGCGGGAGAACGGGGGAATAAAAAGGGAAAAGAGAAATCCAGAACCACATACCCGACATGGTTTTCTGGCTACAAAAAAATCGGCCCAGCCGGGGGGCAGCATAAAAAACCGGAGCCGAAGCTCCGGTTTTTTACTCATTTGCACCCACTCATTCGTCGTCGCTTTCGGTTTCAGGCTCGCTGACCTGATCCGACAGGCTGTCATCGGTATCGGCCACGCTTTCGCCCAAAACTTCGGAACCGGCTTCTTCCTCCAGTTCTTCTTCATCTTCGGCATCGGCATCCAGCCAGGTGACGGAAACGACTTTTTCGTTCTCGGCGGTGCGGAACAGGATCACGCCCTGCGTTTTGCGGCCGGCAATGCGGATATCTTCCACCGGCATACGGATAAGCTTGCCGCCGTCGGTGACCATCATGATCTGGTTGTCGTCTTCAATCGGGAACGAACTGACCACTTCCTTGTTGCGGGCGGACATTTCCATGTTGGCAATACCGCTGCCGCCGCGGCCGGTTACCCGGTATTCATAAGAAGAAGAACGTTTGCCGTAACCGGTTGAAGTAACCGTCAGAATAAACTGCTCGTTGGCGCGCATTTCGATAAACTGCTCCGGCGTAAGCTTGTCAAGCAATCCCGTATCCGCGGGCGAAATGCATGCACCCTCGCCGGCTTCAAGCTCCATCCGTTTGATTGCCGAGCTGACTTTTGCGTATTCGTCACGTTCTTCGGCCGTGGCATCGCTGTGGTTCAAAATCGACATCGAAATCACCTCGTCGCCGTCAGCCAGCCTGATGCCGCGCACGCCGACCGAATTGCGGCCGACGAAGACGCGCACTTCGGTAACCGGGAAACGGATACATTTTCCGCTTTTTGTTGCCAGCATTACGTCGTTGTCTTCGTGACAGATGCGAACGTTCATCAGCTTGTCGCCTTCATCCAGTTTCATTGCGATCTTGCCGTTGGACTGAACGTTGACGAAATCCATCAGCGAGTTGCGGCGAACCATACCGCTCGCAGTCGCGAACATAATCGACAGGTCTTTGCATTCGGCCTCGCTTTCCGGCAGTTTGAGCACGGTCGTAATGTTTTCGCCTTCATCCAGCGGCAGCAGGTTGACAAACGGCTTGCCTTTCGAGGTCGGCGAGCCGAGCGGCAGTTTGTAGACTTTCAGCTTGTAAACCAGACCTTTGCTGGAGAAGAACAACACCGGGGTATGGGTGCCGGCGACAAACAGACGGGAAACAAAATCCTCGTCCTTGGTCACCATGCCGGATTTGCCCTTGCCGCCGCGCTTTTGCGCCTTGTAGGCATTGAGCGGCACCCGCTTGATGTAACCGGCATCGGTTACGGTTACCACCATTTCCTCACGCTGGATCAGAGATTCAACGTCCTGATCATATTCAATGTCTTCAATTTTGGTACGGCGCGGGGTGGCGTATTCGTCTTTGATTTCGACCAGCTCGTCACGCATGATGCCGTAAAGTTTTTCACGGCTGCTCAAAATCGACAGACATTCTTTGATCTCGTCGCCCAAGCTCATCAATTCCTGATGAATCTTATCGCGTTCAAGACCGGTCAGTCTCTGCAGTTTCAAATCCAAAATAGCCTTGGCCTGCGCTTCGGAAAGATGGTAAAAACCGTTTTCCACCTTACGGTCTGGCTCGTCAATCAGAATAACCAACGGTTCAACGTCGCCGGCCGGCCAAGCTTTGGACAACAAGGCGTCTTTGGCGTCCTGCGGGCTCGGCGCGCTGCGGATCAGCTCAATCACCGGATCGAGGTTTTCGACCGCAATTGCCAAACCGACCAACGTATGGGCACGGTCACGGGCCTTGTTCAGCTCAAAAATGGTACGACGGCGGATGACGTCTTCGCGGAACTCGATAAAGGCGGCAATGATTTCTTTCAAATTCATCATCATCGGGCGGCCGGAATTGATGGCCAGCATATTCATGCCGAAGCTGGTCTGCAGCGGCGTATATTTGTACAGCTGGTTCAAAATAACATCGGCCTGAAAATCGCGTTTGACTTCGATTACCACACGCACGCCCTGACGGTCGGACTCGTCGCGGATGTCGGAAATACCCTCTACCCGTTTTTCTTTGACCAGTTCGGCAATTTTCTGCACCAAAGCGGCCTTGTTGACCTGATAGGGAATTTCGTGCACAATGATCGCTTCCTTGTCTTTTTTGATCTCCTCAATCGTGCATTTGGCGCGCATCATCACCGAACCGCGGCCGGTAAAATAGGCCGAGCGGGCGCCGCCGTAACCCAAAATCAGACCGCCGGTCGGAAAATCCGGCCCCGGCACATAGTTGATCAGTTCTTCAACGGTAATATCCGGGTTGTCGATATAGGCACAGCAGGCAGAAACGATTTCCCCGAGGTTGTGCGGCGGAATGTTGGTCGCCATACCGACGGCAATGCCGTTGGTGCCGTTAACTAGAAGGTTCGGATAACGGGCCGGCAGCACCGAAGGTTCCTGCAGACTTTCGTCATAGTTGGGCATAAAATCGACGGTATCTTTGTCAATATCTTCGATCAGCGCATGGGCGACTTTGGCCAGTCTGGCTTCGGTATAACGCATGGCAGCGGCACTGTCGCCGTCCATCGAACCGAAGTTGCCCTGCCCGTCGATCATCGGCACCCGCATTGAGAACGGCTGTGCCATTCTGACCATCGCTTCATAAACCGAAGAGTCGCCGTGCGGGTGATATTTACCCAGAACGTCACCGACGATACGGGCGGATTTACGGAACGGACGGTTATAGTCATAACCGTTTTCGTACATCGAATAGATGATCCGGCGATGCACCGGCTTCAAACCGTCACGGACGTCCGGCAGCGCACGGGAAACGATAACGCTCATCGCATAGTCGAGATACGAACGGCGCATTTCCTCGGAAACGTCTACCGGCGTAATATCAGAACGACTGCCGACGGCATTGTCGACAACGGCTTCTTCATTGATTTCATCAGTCATTTTCATACCTTATCTGATTTTATGTTTTTACTATTGCCGATCATAGCAAATCTGCCGGATTAAAACAGAAAATTATGCGACTTATGCCCAGTTAAAAAAACGAAAAACGCTTCCAGGAGCCAAAAAAGCGGCTTAAAATCGATTTTTGACAAATCCGCCGCCAAATTGTTAACGCACCGGCAGCGGAAAACGGAAAAAAACGTCTTTCTATCAGAACATCAAAAAAGGGAAAGCCCGAAAGCTTTTCCCTTTTTTTGGCATAATCCGCACAATACCCGCATCAGGAAACGTCTATCTTGCGGAAACCGCGGCAGACGTCTTTGGCCTTGTCATTGAGGAGATGTGCGTAACGGGCGACGAATTCCCTGCCGAAACGGCCGTTGCGGGCAAATTCCTCCCCCTGCTTTCCCAAACTGCGTTTTTGCAGGTAACATTCGATAAACGGCAGCGAGGCGTTTTTGATCATGTAACTGCGCTCGGTCGGAATAAACTCCCAATAACGGAGAAACAATTCCAGCACCGGCAGATTGTCATCGATCGTCATCTGTCTTTGCACCTTTTGCAAAAAACAGCCGCCGGCGGCAAAAAATTCGTTCATCAAACCAAGATCACCGGTTTGGTAAAGTTCCGTCTGCGCTTCCTGCGAACGGCGGAGAACGTCAAACGGGGCAATACCGGCAAAATCTTTTTCGCCGGAAACGTTTTTGCCGCGTTTTTCAACCCCGAACCTTTCCTGATGATGTTTTGCATAAACAGCATTTCTTCTGCTCATAATGATATATTTTTAATATGAATAAATATGATGAATTCAGACAGATTATAACACAGCGGAATATTTTGTCAAATTTTCAGGAAAATAAATTCTTAAACAAAACTTCCCTTTGCGTTTTTTGGCGTACTTCCCTTGCGAAATTTTCCGTCAGGCATGCGACAAAGAAAACTCCCGGAGTTGTCCGGGAGTTTTTTTCTTAGGAGATGACGCTTTCATTTTCTAGAACGCGCAGTTCAGACCCAGACCGACGGTGGTTGCGTCGTAGTCCGAACCGAACGTATAATTTGCCCAGCCGTAAGCCGAAAGCTGATCGGTGAAGCCGTAGCGCCCGCCAAGCTCAATCCGCCCCAGCGTTTCGTCGTCAAGCGTGTTTACTTTGCCCAAACCGGTGATGGTAACTTCGTCGCCGTCGACAAGCGTCTGCACGACACTCGGTTTGACATAAACGTTGGCATAGCCTTCGTCAAGACGGAATGCTTTCGTCAGCTTAACGCCCGCTTCCAGTTCAATTTGCTTAAGGTCGTTATATTCCGCCTTCTTGCCCACGCTGTCGGTCGCGTCGTCATAGTTGACCTGCGTATAGAATACGCCCAGGCTCGGTGTTAAGTATACCGTATCCGTCAGGTTGTAGTCGTACCCGGCCTCCAAGCTTGCGCCGAACTCAACCCCGTCGGTATCGGACTTAATCCCGTCGTCGGTTTTGATGTCTGCCTGCTGAATGCCGCCGTACAAAGTGGCAAACGCATACCAATTGTTCCGGTCATAGCGGTAATACAGACCGGCCAGATAGGAATCGATGTCGATTTCCGAACCGACGGTCGAGTAGTAATGTTTGCCGTCGCCGTTCATGTCGTAGTTGCCCTTGCGGTAGGACACAAACAGACCGAGCTTGTTGTTAAGGTCATGCTGCAAATCGCCGCCGGCCTCAATACCCCAGACGTCGGCGTCAATCTCGGTCGGAGATTTGATGGAGAGCGAAGTGTAAACCGGATTAACCCAGAGGTTATGGAAAGCTTCGCCGTTCCAGTAATAATCATAGAAGCCGCAGCCCGGACAATACGAACGACGGCCGGCTGTCTGTCCGAACACGTTGTCAACCACGCTGCGGGTCTGTTCGATTGCCGCCGCCGGAAGCGCGCCGTAGGCAACCACTTCGCCATATACCGGGTTGGTCGGTTTATCCGGGGTCGGCGTCGGCTTAACGTCCGGCACTTCGGGATCGGGACGTTCATCCGGCTTTTGATCCGCATCGGGATTAACCTGGTTGCCCATCTCCAGTTCCCATTGGTTGGCGTTCTTGCCGGTTTTGGTATATTTGGTTTCAAACATGTAAGGACTTCTGTAAACGCGCCAGACCTTGAAGGAATCCGCATTGCCGGTGGTATCGTTCGTCGATTGTGCAAACAGGATGCTTTCGCCGCGGATGTCTTTGTCTGAGGTCGGATAAAGTACCAGTTTGGTGGTTCCTTCGACATTGCCGTTGACGTTGAGCATATCGGCGGTTAAGTTCTCAACGTCGACGTCAACATGCAGGAAACTGTCACCGCTTGCCTTCCAGCCTTTCAGATTAACAGTATCCTGATACTCATTATACAGGTCGAAGGCCGCGTTGTTCAAAGAAAGCGAAGTTACGGCCTCGGCATCCAAGTTAACAGTACCGTCTTTGTTCAGCGAAGCGACAAAGCGTCCGTGCCCGTCCCAGTTGTTGGCGGTCTTGTCCTCGTGCTGGTAAGCACCGAAGCGAAGGGTGGTTCCCTCAACCGCAACTTCGCCGGCGTTGACAATATCGTTGTTAATCGAAATATACTGGTCGGTCAGACCGTTTTCATTCAACACGCCGTCGCCGGTGAAAGCGAGATTGTAGCGGCGACTGTAATCAATTTTTCCTTCCATATCCCAGCTTATGGTGTCTGCTCCTTCAATGCTGTCATTGACAATCCAGGCGCCGCCGCCAGAGGTGTCAAAATTAATCACATGATTGATTGCTAAATTATATGTATCAAGAAAAATTGCATTGTAATTTTTACCGCGAACAACGTCTTTTGTATAATTGCCGGAAAAAAACAAATTTTGATTTTGGCTCTTGAATGTCAAAGGGCCGTTCTCTTCTCCGACATATACGGCTCCCCCCAAAGCATATCGGTGTATGTTGTACTCATCATTTTTTACGGCATAATTATATAAAAAGTTTCCGGTGATCGTCATACTGCCGTTTCCACTGGCGGCGGCTGCCCTGATGGCTCCTCCCAACATAAAGTTACTACTGCCGCTATCATCATTTTGAATATAGTTGCCGATAAAGTTGCCGGTGATATTGCTGATGGTTCCGCTATTATAAATTGCCCCGCCTTCTGCAGAATTTCCCATACCATAAGAGTCGATATGGTTACCAATGAAGTCCCCGGCAATACTGTCAATGGTGCCGCTATTATAGACTGCACCACCCCAGCCACCATAACCATGGCTATTGCTGCTGTAATTGCCGATGAAGTCCCCGGTAATACTGTCAATGGTACTACCATTATTAATTGCTCCGCCAATTATAGAAGCGTAATTGGCTATAAAATTGCCGGTAATATCACCGATGGTGCCACTGTTAAATATTGCACCGCCTTTTCCAGCCGTATTCCCGATAAAATTTCCGGTAATATCTCCTATAGTGCTTTTATTATAAATCGCACCGCCATTAGACATGCTAGAAGAAGTAGCAGAATTACGGATAAAATTCCCGGTAATATCTCCTATGGTACCTCTATTATCTATTGCGCCACCAGAAGAAACAGCAGAAGAAGAAGCAGCAGAATTACGGATAAAATCTCCGGTGATATTCCCGATGGTACCATCATTATATATCACACCGCCATAAAAGTAAGGAGAAGCAGAGAAAGTACCAATGAAATTTCCGGTAATATTCCCGATAATACCACTATCATCATTATATATCACGCCGCCATAAGCAGAGCCAACAAAAGTAGCAGAATTACCGATAAAGTCGGCATTAATGTTCACATCACGGTTATCCTGAGTATTATAAATAGCACCGCCATATCCTTCAGAAGAAGAAATTCCGTTAAACACAACGTTGGTGACGTTGGCGTTGCCGAGGGTATCGTTAATTCGAGTATTGGTAACCGTATAATTGTCCGGCTTGGTATAGGTATATTGAAAATATTTGGTTTGGTCGTTGGGGAGTCTGACGGCAATGACGGCGCTTACTTTGCCGTCCGACAAGTCGTCGTCTTTATCGTCCTTTTGCGCTTCCGGCACTTCCGTCCATGTGATGCTTTTTGAAGTGGAAAAATTTTCCGGTTTGAGATTGATTTTGTAATATTTGTCGGTCAGGTTGCCTTCCGCATCCGCTTCCTGAACGGTAAAGTTATAGTCGTCCTTCGTTCCTTCCGCATACTCAAATACGCTGTCGGGAATCGACGCAACGTCAAAGCCGTACTTTTGTCCGTTCAGTTCAAATATGCCGTTTGCATCTTCTTTCAGGTTACTGGCCGGAGTTCCCGCCAGCGTCGCAAGCAATGCCGCGTTTTCTCCTGACGGCATAAAGTAATAACTTTTGTCACCGATCATCACTTCAACCGCGCCGGTCGGCAAAGCGCTCGTCAGTTCGCTTAAAACGAAGTTGCCGCTCAAATCCGCTGCTTCCCTCTTAATCGTATCCAGCGTCGGCGTCAATGCTGCCGCCCCCGCCGGCGAACTCAAAAACGTCGTCGCCAGCAGGAAAAGCCCGATAGTTGATTTAGTCATCTTTTTTATCCTTTATAATAGTTGTTGACAAATTTTTCCGTTATTCTCAAAAACGCTTCTTTTTATCGATCCTTTTTTTAAACTAAAACAAAAGGTTATTGTCTACATTTTCCAAAAACGAAAAATTTATTCAAAAATAACTATTTAGATGACTTTTGATAAATTTTCTGATATGATATTTCCTGTGACAAAAAAAGGATCCTTTTTTTGATACATTTTAATTGATCCCCCAAAAAGAAACCCCGCTTATAAAAAGCGGGGTAAATAAATGCGGCCGCGAAATCAGGCCAGCTTGGCGGCAAGCAGCCGGTTGACCACCTGCGGATTGGCTTTGCCGCGGGATTCTTTGATCACCTGGCCGACAAACCAGCCCATCAAGCCGACTTTTCCGCCTTTATAGGCATTGACCTTATCGGGGTTTTCGGCAATCACCTTGTCGACGATCGCTTCAATCGCACCGGTGTCGGTTACCTGTTTTAAGCCTTTTTCCTCAACGATTTTTTCCGGATCTTCCCCGGTTTCGCTCATGATTTCAAACACGTCTTTGGCAATTTTGCCGGAGATGACGTCCTTTTCGATCAGATCCACCAGACGGCCCAGACTTTCAGCTGAAACGGGGCTTTCTTCAATCGTCAGGTTTTTGCGTTTGAGCATGGCGAAGAAATCGCCCATCAGCCAGTTGGCAACTTTTTTGGCATCGTGGCCGGCCGCCGCCTTTTCAAAGAAATCGGCCACTTCCCTGTTTTCGCAAATGACCATAGCGTCATATCTGGTCAGCCCGAGTTTTTCGACAAAGCGGGCTTTCTTGGCATCCGGCAGTTCCGGCAGCTCTTCCGCCACCTGCCGGATATATTCGTCGGTCAGCACCAGGGGCGGCAGATCCGGTTCGGGAAAATAGCGGTAGTCGTGAGCAAACTCCTTTTTGCGCATCACTTTCGTCTGTCCGCTGACGGGATCAAACTGGCGGGTTTCCTGCTCGACCGTACCGCCGTTTTCATAAATTTCGACATGGCGGCGCGCCTCAACTTCAATCGCCTGCATCACAAACTTGACCGAATTGACGTTTTTCATTTCACAACGGGTGCGCAACTCATTGCTGCCGGCCGGGCGGACGGAAACGTTGACGTCGCAGCGCATCGAACCTTCGTCCATGTTGCCGTCGCAGGTGCCGAGATAGCGCAAAATAGAACGCAGCTTTTTCAAAAACGCCCCCGCTTCCTCCGGCGAACGGAAATCCGGTTTGGTCACAATTTCCATCAGTCCGACCCCCGCCCGGTTCAGGTCTATGAAAGTCTTGCGCGGGTCAATGTCGTGGATCGATTTGCCGGCATCCTGTTCAATGTGCATCCGTTCAATGCGGATATCTTTGGTGCCGCCGTCTTCCAGGTCAACGGTTACCACGCCTTCGCCGACGATCGGATATTGAAACTGGGTGATCTGATAGCCGGTCGGCATATCGGCATAGAAATAGTTTTTGCGAGAAAATTCGGAATATTTGTTGATTTCCGCCCGCAGCCCCAGACCGGTTTTGACCGCCTGATGCACGCAAAAGCGGTTGAGAACCGGCAGCATGCCCGGCATGCCGGCGTCAACAAACGAAACGTTCTCGTTGGCGTCGGCGCCGAATTTGGTCGACGCGCCGCTGAAAATTTTCGACTCGGAAATGATCTGGCAATGAATTTCCAACCCGCAGACGATTTCCCATTTGTTTTCTTTTCCTTCGATAATCATGGCTATTTTAACCTTTCAAATCCGGTTTCGGTTTCTATCACGGACGCGGCCTTAAACACCGTTTCCTCGTCAAAAGGACGGCCGATCAGCTGCAGACCGAGCGGCAGCCCCGCCTTTGACAGGCCAGCCGGCAGACTCAGCCCCGGCAGCCCGGCCAGATTGACGGAAACGGTAAAGACGTCGTTTAACCACATGTTGATCGGATTTTCGCGCATGGAACGGTCACCGACGGGAAACGCCGCCGTCGGCGCCGTCGGCGTCAAAATTACGTCGCAATGCTCAAAAGCGCGGACAAAATCGTCGCGAATCAGTCTGCGCACCTTCTGCGCCTTGAGATAATAGGCATCATAATAACCGGCCGACAGCACGTAAGTGCCGATCATGATGCGGCGTTTGACTTCAATGCCGAAACCGGCGCTGCGGGTATTGGCATACATGTTGTCCAGATGTTCGCCGGGCACTCTCAGTCCGTAACGCAGACCATCGTAACGCGCCAGATTGGAAGACGCTTCCGCCGGCGCGATAATATAATAGGCGGCCAACGCGTATTTGGTATGCGGCAGCGAGATATTGACGATTTCCACACCGGCGGATTTCAGCATTTCGATCCCTTTGTCCCAATACGCCGCCACTTCGGCGTCCAGCCCTTCGGGACGATATTCGGCGGGAACACCGACCTTCAGTCCTTTGACGCCCTGCCCCAGGACTTTTGTAAAATCAGGCACTTCGCGTTTGACGGAAGTCGAATCCTTTTCGTCGTAACCGGCCATCACGTTTAACAGCAAAGCACAGTCGCGCACGTCTTTGGCAATCGGCCCCGCCTGATCAAGCGAAGAAGCAAAGGCCATGATGCCGTAACGGGAACAGCGGCCGTAAGTCGGCTTGATGCCGGTGACGCCGCAAAAAGCGGCCGGCTGGCGGATCGAACCGCCGGTATCGGTTCCGGTTGCCGCCGCGCAGATATTGGCCGCCACCGCTGCCGCCGAACCGCCGGAAGAACCGCCCGGCACCAGCTTTTTTTCGGCTTGCCAAGGATTGTAGGCCGGACCGTAAAAACTGGTTTCGTTGCTGCCGCCCATGGCAAATTCGTCCATATTGAGTTTGCCGAGGCAACCTGCACCGGCCGCAAACAGCCTGCCGGTTACCGTCGACTCATACGGCGGAACAAAACCGTCCAAAATGTGCGAACAAGCCGTAGTGCGCACGCCTTCGGTGCAAAACAGGTCCTTGATGCCGAGCGGAATGCCTTCCAGCGCGCGGGCGGTTCCGTCCCGATAGCGGCGATCGGCCTCTTCGGCCTGAGCCAGCGCCTTTTCCGGCGTTTCCAGCACATAAGCGTTAAGCGCGCGTTTTTCTTCCATTGCGCGGAGATATTCGTTGGTCAGTTCAACCGCCGAAAAGCTTTTGTTCTTTAACCCGTCCAATGTTTCGTGAACGGTCAGGGAAGTTAATTTTTCCATTTTACCCTCTCCTTTTATTCCACAACCTTCGGCACCACGAAATAGCCGTATTCGGCCATCGGCGCGTTGGCCAGAACCTTATCGGCCTGACCGCCCTCCGTAATTTCGTCTTCCCGGCAGACCAGAGCCGTTTCGTTCACCGCCGACAAGGGCTCGACGTCATCGGTGTTCACTTCGTTCAGCTGTTCCACCCAATTCAGGATTTTGTTAAATTCGTTTTCGGTCGCCTCAATTTTGTCTTCGTCGATCTTCAGGCGCGCCAAAAAAGCCACCCGGTTGACGGTCTGTCTGTCTATTGCCATCTTTTTCTCCCGTATCATAAAGCGAAAAACCGTTGAACACGGCAGTCTCCAACGGCTTTTACTATAGGTTTGTCAATTTTAAAACACAAGCGTATTTTATTATTCTTCAACCAGCATTTTTCCGCATTCTTTGGCGTTGTCCAGATTGATCATGCCGACGATGTGATAGCCGGCGTCAACATGCAGAACTTCGCCGGTGACCGCGGTACCGAGCGGCGACAGTAAAGCCAGAGCCATGTTGCCGACCTCATCCTGGGTAACGTTGCGGCGCAGCGGCGCGTTCAGTTCGTTCCAGTGCAGGATCTTGCGGAAATCGCCGATGCCGGACGCGGCGAGCGTTTTGATCGGACCGGCGGAAATGGCGTTGACACGGACATTTTGCCTGCCCATGTCCACCGCCGCAAAACGAACGGCAGCTTCCAAAGCGGCCTTGGCAACGCCCATGATGTTATAGTTGGGCAGCACTCTTTCGGCGCCGAGGTAAGTCAGCGTCAGAATCGAACCGCCTTCGTTCATGATCGGGGAAGCGCAGCGGCAGGCCTCGATGAACGAATAGCAGGAAATGTGCATGGTGTTGGTGAAGTTGGCCAGAGTGGTGTCGATGGTACGGCCCTTCAGTTCGTTTTTGTCGGAAAAAGCAATGGCGTGAACCACAAAGTCAATTTTCCCCCATTTTTCGCCGAGTTCCTTAAAACAGGCTTCCACACTGGCGGAATCGGAAACGTCGCACTTGATCAGCAGCGGCTCGTTGTCAAGCTGGGCAGCCAGCGGGGCAACCCTTTTTTCCAGAACTTCGTTCTGGTAGGAAATCGCAAGCTGCGCCCCCTGGGCGTTCAATGCCTGGCAAATGCCCCAGGCAATCGACTTGTCGTTGGCCAGCCCCATGACCAGGCCTTTTTTTCCGCTCATTAACAGTTGGTTAGTCGTCATTTCTATTTTTTCCTTTGCAAATTTTAAAAAATTTATATACTAAAAAAACAGTTTTAGAGTTTTTTATAAGATTTAACCTGATTTGTAAACACATTTTTTTGAATAAAGGCAAATTTATGGAATGGAAAACCAAGCTGGCGGAAAAATCGAAACCGCTGACCGACTTTTTGTTTTTTCTGGCCAAACGGGCGCAAAACGACATGATCTTCCGGGTGGCTTCGTCGCTTGCCTACACTTCGCTGATCGCACTGGTGCCGCTGTTTGCCATCGGGCTGGCGATTTTTTCCGCCTTTCCGGTTTTTGAGGCCGTCCGCAGCCAGGTGGAAGAGTTTATTTTTCAAAACCTGACGCCGGAATTTGAACAGGAGGTAAGCAGCTATTTTGCCGCCATTGTCAAAAACGCCGGCCAGCTGACCACCATCGGCGTCGTCGGTATCGCCGTCACCTCCATTTTGCTGCTGTCGACGATCGAAAACAGTTTCAACTTTATTTTCAAGGTAACCCAGCCGCGGCACATTACCACCAAAATTACCCTTTACTGGACGGTGATCACGCTGGGCCCGCTTTTGCTCGGCACCGCCTTTTCGATGCGGGGGTATCTCTACACCCTGCAAAAATTCATGGCCGCCGACGGCGAAACCGGACGTTTCTTTTTCAGCTGCATGATTCCGCCGCTGATGACCATTTTGAGCCTGATGCTGGTCTATGTGCTGGTTCCCAACAAAAAGGTGCGGCTTGACAGCGCCCTGGCCGGCGCGGCGGTGGCGGTGGTTCTGTTCTGGTTCCTGCGGCAGGGTTTTGCGCTGGCGGTTTTAAACAACGCCACCTACAAAACGCTTTACGGCGCCATGGCGGTAATCCCGGTCTTTCTGATCTGGATGTACCTGTCCTGGGCGGTGGTCATTTTCGGCGCGGTGGTAACCGCGGCTTTGGACGAGTTTCGTCAGTTCAACGGCAGGGAAATAAAAAAGGCAATCGTTGCCGGCAAATCCGGCCGGCGCTGACTTTCGGCATATTTCACGGACAAACCCGCCGCCGTTTTTTCCGACCGTTTAAACGGCAAAACCCCGCCAAACGCGGGGTTTTTGTTTTGGTCGTTTCGTTTAAGGTCACTCCGTTTGCAGCCTTTCCAGAATTTCGCCGTATTCCTCATACTTGCCGAAATAATTCCGGATCAGGTAAAGGTCGTTGCTGTCCAGCAGCACTTCCTCCACCTCTCTGTCCAGCCAGTTGACGGCAAGATAAGCGGCGGCAAATTTGCGATCGCCGGAACGGATGATGAAAACGTCCACCCGGTTGCAGAATTTGACTTTCGGGTAACGTTTGAAGTGGCGGCGGAAAATGCCGACATCGTTCAGCTTCAGCAGTTCCTGCTGTGCGGCGACGGGAAATTCGGCCACTTCCAGACTGTCAATGATCTTGACGTTGCCGGTATGGACAATCTCCATGATCTCCCACTTCTTCGGTTCCGGCGGCATAAAAGCGACATAGGCCTCAAGCAGCGGCTCGGAATTTAAACGAATCACCGATTTTTTCTCAACAGCGGTCAAGGTGTTGTTTTTCAACGCTTCGACCAAGGCAGCCTTAGCGGCGACGATATTGCCCGACCGGTAAAGCTTTTTAATGCTTTGATAACTCATGAAACAAAATTTTTGAAATTATTTATAAATAATTGATAGCATGGTTTTACGATAGCATCAATTTTTGTCCAATTCAAGTAAAAAAACAGATTAATTTCCGGCAATTTTCCGGCCTTTTCCGCCGGTTTCCGAACAAAAGACGAAGGCTGCTGCCAACCTTCTGTTTAAACGAAAAAATTCCCGGAAACACAAACGGTTTCGGGGAATTTCTTCAATTGTCGGAAGCCTCATTTCTGACGATACTTTTCTTCCAGTTCCGTCACCCAGCGCTCAAACGCCAGCAGCTCGCTTTTCTTCTTGCCGGCAAGACCGAAGCGGTCGTAAAGCTTTTTAACCTGCATATAGACCACTACCGTCATTCCGTACCTGCTGATGTTGTCATAAGCGCCCATGTAAATGTCGTGGATCTCCTTGCTGACCCAGTCGCCTTTGAAAGAAACCTGGATCAGAATGATGTTCGGGATCTGATTGGCCAAAACATCGGCAATATAGCGGAAACAGAGTTGCTTGACCACCATCGGATTTTCCAGCTCAAAAGCCATGTTGCCTTCCGAATCAAAAAAGCCGTTGATAAGAAGAGCCTGTTCATGGGCAATTTTGTCATCCGCGGAAAAATCGGTGGACAAAGCGCGCGGGAGCAGATCCTCGGGAAAACGGCGATCGGCGGCCGGCAGCATCAGTTCCAGACAATCGTCCTGCTTATTGCGCAAATGGTGAATCGTCTGCAGCTGAAAAAGTTTGTCCTCTTCAACCCGGCGAATTTCCGCCGTATGCTCCCCCACTCTCTTGTACAGTCCTTCGTAATTGAGGTCGAGAATAAAAGGAACGGCATACTTCTGGAATTTTTTGCGTTCGGCCATATACTGGGCGGCATGTTTCTTAACCTGTTCCAGCATTCGGCTGGGACGATGCCCGCCTTCTTTCAGCTTTTGCAGACGACGGTTAACCAAAGTTATGACATGTTCCGGCGAAACGGATTTTTCATCCAGACGGTGAGCCAGCTCGTAAGCGTAGGTTTCCGGGTCGATGCGCCAATCCTGAATCGCCCGTACCATTTTGCGGTACCAGCGGTCATAAAGTTTTGATTCCAGTTCGGCGAATTTTACCAGATTCTGTTTGACGTCAACAATGTCAAAACCCAGTTCCAACAGCCGAATTGCCGCCGAACGACAGGCAGAAGGGAGAGTTCTCAGGTCTTTTCCGACTTCTTTTGCTAATTTCATAAGCGTTATAATTATATTAAGTGAACAAATAATTTGATATCCAACTTATTATTAAAACATTTCCGCGTTTTTTTGTCAAACAAAAAGCCGGCCGGTCAACTGTTTTCGTTCGTTTTTTGCCGCACTCCGTCAATTCTTCGGAAAATTTCGCCGACACAACCGACAAAAACTCTTTCCGCAACATTTCGGAACGATAGTCTTTTTCGGAAGGCGTATCACACATATATCACGTTCATAAAAAACGCTTTTGCTTCCGGTTGCGGATTACCTTTACCGCAGCGGCAAAGGCGTTTTTTATCCGCCGAAAACAACAAAAGGAAAGAAAAAAGAGGGAAAATGCGGAGAGAAAGGAAAAAAATGCGGGAAGAAAAAAGGGAAAAAGACAAAGGGCGGGAAAAAGAAGGACAGAAAACGACAAAGAGCAAAATGGAAAAAGTCATAAGTTCTCCCCAACCACAAGCCAGGCGCCGGGTTTTCGGGATACAAAAAACGCCCGGTCGGAAAGACGGCAGCGTTTTGGCTTAAAAGCAGAGCGGCCATATCTTGCCGTCACCGGTTTACGGCTTTAATTTATGAAAAATGAGCAAACCGAAAAAGAGCAAAATGAAAAACTTAGTCACAAGCCAGACGCGGGGGCTTCGGGATACAAAAAACGCCGCGGTCGGAAAGACGGCAGCGTTTTGGCTTAAAAGCAGAGCGGCCATATCTTGCCG
>ERZ1673744.1923-NODE-1923-length-16921-cov-4.512748_pt1 | contig 16921 bp, 11 predicted proteins | sample MGYA00580207_ERZ1673744 | MGnify/ENA primary metagenome ERZ1673744 (study PRJEB41218, sample SAMN15661751) | gut metagenome | host: Homo sapiens | place: Canada: London | collected 2015-08-20/2019-03-30 | study: EMG produced TPA metagenomics assembly of... | reverse complement strand
CAGCTGATTCTGGTTCAGCCATTCTTGGTTCGAGTCCAGGCATCCCAGCCAATGACCCTCGCGGAATGCGAGGGTTTTTTGTTTTCAGGGAAGTAGCCGCTTGAAAAGCGACTTCCCTGCATATGAGTGCGCATAAGAGCGCTAAGAGCGCATACGTGTGTATGAAAGTACGAGAACGAAGGAGATCGAAGTATGTCCGCTGGGCAGCAGGCTGTACCGGCAAACAACGCCAACAATGCAAGCAATGAAGGCGCTCAGAAGAAGCACATGTCTAAGGCGGCCGTCGCCATTATCGCCGTGGTGGTCGTGGCCATTATCGTCGTGGCCGGTGTGTTCGGCTTCCGCGCCTACTCCGATGCTCAGTACAACAATGCAGTCGCCGCTTGCGCCGCCGCTTCCGAAAATGTGCGCAACGCCACTAATGACTACAACAACTTGGTCAATGGCGATGCTTCCGAAGCTGCTGCGCTCACCAAGAAGGATGTAAAGGATGCCTCCACGCTGGACGCCCTCAACAAGGAACTGAGCGTGGAACTGCCGGTATACGAAGGCTGCGTAGCTGACGACACTGCCGGCTTCAAGTCCGCTACTGCGAAGCTCAACGAGCAGGCTGATTGGTACAAGGCTTATACTCAATCGCTGCAGAAGGCTGTGGATGCCGTGAACGCTTCCAAGAAGTAAGCGAGCACAGCCTCACCATTGTCGTCAAAGCCGTCTTGCGGTTGCGCAAGGCGGCTTTTGCTATTTTGCTCAATCGGCTTGCTGCTGTAATGCTGCTGCATTGATTGCGTCGAATGCAGGTAAATTCGTCTTACTTTTTTTGCGCAGTTTTTCCCTGCGCGTGTCGCGATGATGCGAATATAGATGTGAAGGTTAACAACGTAGTCGTTTATTGGGTTTTGTGATTTCACTCACGTTGTAATTCAATGTCAAATATGTGGCGATTCTCCGTATTTGCTGAGATTGCTATTAAGAATAGCTTCTTGTAAAGTGTCTTATCGTAATTGCGAATGCGTATTCTTCAATGAAGAAGGCATCTGCTTCACCTCGAAGAAGAGATTAAGGAAAATATAGTTAATGAAAAAGAAGAAGACTATATCGGCTGCGCTGGCAACAGCGTTAGCCTTAACCTGCATGGGCAGCGGGGGAGGTACTGCGTTCGCAGTGCCTCTGTCTGATGCTGACTTGCAGACTTTGGCAAGTCAGATTCAGCAAATCAACGATACTTCTGATTCTGCAACTGCTTCCGAGACTCCTTCCGCACAAGCCGATGCGGTTGAAGGCTGGACTATTGATTCCAACATCGCTCAGGGCGGCGAAATCCTGGAGATGGCAAACGGTTGGCTGCACCTCAAGTCCACTGCCTCTAACGGTAATGCGGCAGCGAACCCCAGCTCCAGCAACAACTGGCCGGCAGTAGCCGTATGGGGCACAGATTACGACTTCTCCAAGGCCGGCTCCTTCCACGCCACCATCAAATCCCCGCAGGAAGGCTCCGCCAACCGCTTCGGCTTCTACCTGGGCTACAACGACCCGGGCAGCGGCCTGTTCATCGGCTACGATTCGGACGGCTGGTTCTGGCAGACCTACACCGGTGGCGGTAGCGGCAGCTGGTACAGCGGTGCTCGTATCGCTGCTCCGAGCGCCAACGAAGAGCACGACATTCAGGTCTCCTGGACCGACGCCAAGGTCGCCACACTGACCGTGGATGGCCAGAAGGCATTCGATGTCGATTACTCCGCAATGACGAACCTCTCCAACAAGCTTGCCATCAAGGCCGGCTCCTGGAAGGGGCTGAACCAGGTCACCGACGTGTACATCAAGGACTTCCCGGAGGTTGTCGAAGCCGCCAAGCACGCGGTTTCCGGCAAGGTTGTGGACGCTGGAGGCGCTGCCATTGAAGGCGCAACAGTGCGTTTGGATAAGACCAAGGTGAAGACCGGTGCAGATGGCACCTTCTCCTTCGCCGACATTGAAGAAGGCGAACACACGCTTTCGATTGCCAAGGAAGGCTATGAGGACGTCTCCCAGCAGGTGACGGTCTCCGGCGCGGATCTTGCCATCGATCCCATCACCCTGAACAAAACCGTTCAGGTCGCCTCCGAAACGCTGAAGACCAAGAAGATGGAAGTTCAGATTAAGAAGAACTTCCCCTCTGTGCTGCAGTACACGATGACCGACGGCAAGGTGATGTACGGCCAGTCCAAGGATGTGCGCACCGTTGAAATCAACGGCACCAACATCGAACTGGGCGATGACGACGTGACCTTCAAGAAGGTTTCCGACACCGAGGCCACCTACACGCTGAAGGTCAAGGATGAGGCCAAGAAGATTGACGCGGTGATCACCGTTCAGATCACGGTCAAGGCCAACCAGCTGCACCTCAACGTCACCAAGATCAAGAACAACCTGTCCGAAGGCATTCCTGAGGGCAACGGTGTGGAGGAGAACGCCATCCAGACGCTGTCCTTCCCGAACCAGAGTCTCGTTTCCGTGCGTTCCAGCCAGGAAAATGCCCAATTCACTGGTGCTCGTATGTCTTCCAACACGCAGAAGCCTGGCGATACCAACTTCGCAGTGACCGAAGATACTAACGTCACCGATAGCGACTACACCTACGGCTTCATCTCCGGTGCTGGCCTGAGTGCCGGCCTGTGGAGCAACTCCGAGCACGATGGCACCTATGTGGCGGCTCCTGTGCGCGGCGGCAGCCAGAACACGCGTGTCTACGCCACCACCCAGCAGACTGGTGACGCCACCTCCCTGGGCCTGGCCAGCGCTCCGTGGTACTACCACCGCACGGTCACCGATTCCAAGGGCAAGAAGTACACCGTGGCCGAAACCGCTCTGCCGCAGATGGCCGTGGCCATCGCCGGCGACGAGAACGAAGACGGTGCCGTCAACTGGCAGGATGGCGCAATCGCCTACCGCGACATCATGAACAACCCGTACAAGTCCGAGGAAGTTCCCGAACTGGTGGCATGGCGTATCGCCATGAACTTCGGCTCCCAGGCGCAGAACCCGTTCCTCACCACGCTTGACAACGTCAAGAAGGTGGCCTTGAACACCGACGGCCTCGGCCAGTCCGTGCTGCTCAAGGGCTACGGCAATGAAGGCCACGACTCCGGCCACCCGGACTACGGCGATATCGGCCAGCGTCTCGGCGGCGCCGACGACATGAACACCATGATGGAAGAGGGCTCCAAGTATGGCGCTCGCTTCGGTGTGCACGTCAACGCCTCCGAAATGTATCCGGAAGCCAAGGCCTTCAGCGAGGACATGGTGCGCCGCAACTCTGCAGGCGGCCTGAGCTACGGCTGGAACTGGCTTGATCAGGGTGTCGGCATCGACGGTATCTACGATCTGGCATCCGGTTCTCGTGTAAGCCGTTTCGCTGACCTCAGCAAGGAAGTCGGCGACAACATGGACTTCATCTACCTCGATGTGTGGGGCAACCTGACTTCTTCCGGTTCGGAAGATTCTTGGGAAACCCGCAAGATGAGCAAGATGATCAACGACAACGGCTGGCGTATGACCACCGAATGGGGTTCCGGCAACGAGTACGACTCCACCTTCCAGCACTGGGCAGCTGATCTGACCTACGGCGGCTACACCTCCAAGGGCGAGAACTCCGAAGTGATGCGCTTCCTGCGCAACCACCAGAAGGACAGCTGGGTTGGCGACTACCCGCAATACGGCGGCGCTGCCAACGCCCCGCTGCTCGGCGGCTACAACATGAAGGACTTCGAAGGCTGGCAGGGCCGCAACGACTATGCCGCCTACATCAAGAACCTGTACACCCATGATGTGTCCACTAAGTTCATCCAGCACTTCAAGGTGACCCGCTGGGTCAACAACCCGCTGCTGACCGCCGACAATGGCAATGCCGCTGCCGTGTCCGACCCGAACACGAACAACGGCAACGAGCAGATTACCCTGAAGGATTCCAACGGCAACGTTGTAGTAGTCTCCCGTGGTTCCAACGACACCTCTAGCGCAGCCTACCGCCAGCGCACCATCACCTTCAACGGCGTGATGGTGGCTTCCGGTGCTGTCTCCGCAGGCGATGGTTCCTCCACTGGTGACGAGTCCTACCTGCTGCCGTGGCTGTGGGATTCCTCCACCGGCAAGCTGGTCAAGGATTCCGAGCAGAAGCTCTACCACTGGAACACCAAGGGCGGCACCACCATCTGGACGCTGCCGGACAGCTGGAAGAACCTCTCCAGCGTAAAGGTGTACCAGCTCACCGATCAGGGCAAGACCAACGAGCAGACCGTTGCCGTCTCCGGCGGCAAGGTGACGCTTACCGCTGATGCCGAAACCCCGTACGTGGTGTACAAGGGCGAAGCCAAGCAGATCCAGGTCAACTGGAGCGAAGGCATGCATGTGGTAGACGCCGGCTTCAACGGCGGCTCCAACACCCTCACCGACAACTGGACCGTCAGCGGCTCCGGCAAGGCCGAAGTTGAAGGCGACAACAACGCCATGCTGCGCCTGACCGGCAAGGTCGATGTCTCCCAGCGTCTGACCGATCTCAAGGCTGGCCAGAAGTACGCGCTGTATGTTGGCGTCGACAACCGCTCCACCGGCGATGCATCCGTCACCGTAACCAGCGGCGGCAAGGTGCTGGCCACCAACTCCACCGGCAAGTCCATCGCCAAGAACTACATCAAGGCATACGGCCACAACACGAACAGCAATACGGAAAATGGCTCCAGCTACTTCCAGAACATGTACGTGTTCTTCACCGCGCCTGAGAACGGCGATGCCACGGTAACCCTGTCTCACAAGAGCACCGACGGAGCACACACCTACTTCGACGATGTGCGCATCGTGGAGAACCAGTACTCCGGCATCACCTATGAGAAGGACGGCACGCTGAAGTCCCTCACCAACGGATTCGAAAACAACGCCCAGGGCATCTGGCCGTTCGTGGTCTCCGGTTCCGAAGGCGTTGAGGACAACCGCATCCACCTCTCCGAGCTGCATGCTCCGTTCACGCAGGCCGGTTGGGATGTCAAGAAGATGGACGATGTGCTCGATGGCACTTGGTCTGTGAAGGTTAACGGCCTGACCCAGAAGGGCACGCTGGTCTACCAGACGATCCCGCAGAACGTGAAGTTCGAGGCGGGTGCCAAGTACAAGGTGAGCTTCGACTACCAGTCCGGTTCCGATGACATCTACGCCATCGCTGTGGGCCAGGGTGAATACTCTGCCGGCAGCGTGAAGCTGACCAACCTGAAGAAGGCTCTGGGTGAGACCGGCAAGGCCGAGTTCGAGCTGACCGGTGGCGTCAACGGCGATTCCTGGTTCGGTATTTACTCGACCGCAACCGCACCTGATCTGCAGGGTTCCACCGGCAATGCACAGGACTTCGGCGGATACAAGGACTTCGTGCTCGACAACCTGAAGATCGAGCGCATCGAGTCCCAGACCCGCACCAAGGCCGAAGCGCAGGACAAGGTCAAGGAAATCCGCGGCAAGTACGATTCCAAGCGTGCTGAGCTCTCCGATGCCGCATGGCAGCAGTATCAGGACACCTTGGTCAAGGCTCGCGTGCTCATCAACAAGAATGGCGCAACCGCTGAGGACTTCACCAAGGCATACGACATTCTCGTGGCCCTCGACGAGTACATGAAGACCGCTCCCGGCAACGAGAGCAGCGACAAGTACGACGTGGCAGCTGACGGCTCCGATGAGCTGGGTGGCTACACCGTGGCCACGGGCAGCGAAGAGCCTACCGCAGGCCTGCCGAGCGAAGGCCCGGCCGATCTGGCTCAGGACGGCAACGGCAGCACGCACTGGCACACCAGCTGGAGCGCCAATGCAGTCGGCGACGGCACCGCATGGTATCAGTTCAACCTCAACGAACCGACCACCATCAACGGTCTGCGCTACCTGCCTCGTTCCGGTGGCATGAACGCCAACGGCAAGATCAAGGGCTACAAGATCACGCTCACTCTGGCGGATGGCACCACCAAGGATGTCGTCACCGATGCTGAGTTCTCCACCACCACCATGTGGCAGAAGGCCAGCTTCGACGCCGTCGAGAATGTGACCGCCGTACGCTTGACCGTCCGGTCTTCCGCAGGCCAGAGCGACTCCCAGGCCAACAAGTTCGCATCCGCTGCCGAACTGCGTTTGACCACGGACCGCGAGGTTGAGGAAGAGACTGTCGCTCCGGACAAGACCGACCTCAACGACACCATCGCCAAGGCTAACGGTCTTAAGGAATCCGACTACACGGCTGAAAGCTGGACTGCTCTGGTCAAGGCCCGCGAAGCTGCACAGGCCGTGGCGGATAACGATAAGGCCACCGCTTACGATGTGGCTCTGGCGCTGACGAACCTCGAATCCGCTATCGCTGGTCTCGAGAAGACCGGTGAGGAGCCTGGCCCAGGCCCGGTTGAGGTGAACAAGACCGACCTGCAGACTGCAGTGAACAAGGCAAGCAAGCTCGAGAAGGCCGATTACACGACCAACTCGTGGGAAGCTTTCGCCGAGGCACTGAAGGCTGCACAGCAGGTGCTCGACAACAAGAACGCCACCCAGCAGGATGTGGATACCGCACTGAGCGCTCTTCAGGACGCCATCTCCAAGCTGGAAGCTGCCACCGAGCCGAAGCCGAATCCGGAACCGGGCGTGGTGGACAAGGCTGCTCTGAACGCGACCATCAACAAGGCCGCCGCCATCAACCTGGGTCTCTACACCGACGACTCCGCCAACGCTCTGCGCGCCGCGCTGAAGAAGGCCCGTGAGGTCTCCGACAACAGCAACGCCACGCAGAAGCAGGTCGACGCAGCTCGTGAGGCTCTCGAGAAGGCAATTGCCGGCTTGGTGAAGCGTACCGCTGCCAAGGGTGATGGCAATGTCGTCTCCAACACGGGTGCCAATGTCGTCACGATTGCTGTGGCCGGATTGCTGCTGGCCGGTGCCGGCGCCGCAATCGCCTACCGCCGCAATCGCGAGCAGATGTGATCATGAAACCGTAAGGTTCGCGACCACATAAGGAGCACTCCTTATTATCTCGGCCGGTGCCGGTCAGCAATGCCCAGCGCCGGCCGTTTTTGTATGAATCAGTGTTTTCCGGTCACCCAGCGGGCATCGGAATGCACATGGGGGATCATCATCACAATGACCGCAATCAGACAGACGATCATCACCATCAAAATAACGTCCTCATGACCGCGCGTCTGCAGCGTGGCTCCAGTCAAAGCACCGAGCGCCAAAGCCAGCATTACAATCGCGCGCCGGCCAAGTTTGGACTGCTCATGACCATGCGCCGAAGTGTCAGCGATAATCCCAGTTAACGTCATCGTCAACACAGTCGTGGGCAAATCTGGCACCGAAAGCTTACGAGCAGTGGAATTCTGAATGCCCATAGCCGGTGCGAGCAGCACAATCAGCAGAATAATATGCAAATCAATATGCCGAGCAGTTGGGAAGTTCAGACTGGGCTGTGCCGTGCGGGCGATGGCTGAAGCATCAGTGCCACCCATCGACGGTTCAGGCGCAAACTGATTGAGCAGATAAATGCCGACGAGCGCAGCTGCCACAAAAGCCAGCTGGGTTGACGTGGACACCAGCAGATGGCGCGCGCGGTTGGCGCCAAAGTAATGAATAATGCGTCCGCCGATGAACGCACCAATCATGAACGTGGCCAGCGTGAGCGCCGAAGTCCACCAGACGAAGCCCTGCGCGTGGGCGAATGCAAAACCAAGGAACACAATGTTGCCGGTCACATTGGCCACAAATACATGACCGAGTGCCAAGTAACTTAACGCATCCACCAGTCCGGCGACAAACGTGAGAATAACCAGAGCTGGGGAAAGCAGACCGTACCGATCATCCTTGCGGGGAATCAGTGTGCGTCCTGCTTCGGCAAGGTGTGAGGTCATGGTGGGAGAGGCTTTCCTTTGCTGTTTGGCGGTATTCAATAGCTGGCGCGCGGCCTTGCACATTATGAAGTGTGTGCCGGACGGTATATGTCAATGAGTCTGCGCTCGCATGCGGAGTGCGTGCAACAGTTCGCTATGAGTTCACCTGCGATTCGCTGAACGCGCATAGTTCGGTAACGCGATTTCGCTATATCTGGTCGTAATACCGATGAGGCTAGGAAAAGGAATGATTATGCAGTCAGATAACAGCCATCATGAAGCACATCAGAACGACCTGAACTACAGCAGTGAGTACCAGTACGATATGTATATGTATGCCGAGTACGGCATCGAGTGGTGATTGAGAGCCCCGAGTGAGAATTGGACTCACGACCTCTTCCTTACCAAGGAAGTGCTCTACCACTGAGCTATCGGGGCGATAATGTGCGCACGGCTTAGGGCCGTTGAACGGCTTGCACAACAATACACGCAATCGCGTATTACGCAAATCGACGGGTGTACGAGGAAGTATTCGGGTGCTCTAAGTTGTACACATGAGCGCAATATTGGCTATTTTGCGCTCATGTGGCATTCGGATGTGCCACGTAATCGCATTTTCGTGTTTTTATGCGCTGTTGTGGCACGAAAATTGTGGGAATTCGGTCGTCTCGGAATATGTGCCATGCCACGCCACTGCAAAAACAGTGAATGTGCACGATTGTGCACATATTTGGACCGCTGCGTATATGCATGTGGGTGCGGATAACAAAAGGGTTTTGACAAAAGCCAAAACCCTGATGGCGGAGGATACGAGATTCGAACTCGTGAGGCTGTTACACCAACACGCTTTCCAAGCGTGCGCCATAGACCACTAGGCGAATCCTCCATGCACTGCAGTGCTTGCTAGAAGTAAGCTCCGTAGGCAACTCGAATAAGCTACCACAGCTTTCGGATAAATGCACATTCAGTGCCGGCTGCGGCGTGTCGCTTTGTGGACAAGGACCACCAATGAGTGCCTGCGCTGATGTGCAGGTCGTTCGTACGGCGTGTGCAACAGGTGATCTCACCGGGGGATGAACCAGTGCAAATAAAAGCGACTCAAGGCAAGTCAGCAAACCCGAGGCAAACCAGAATGAACATGCGCATGCCATCGCGTGAATTATTGCCAGCCTCTTGCCGTGATGCAACATAGTGATTTTAGGCCATGAACCTTGGTGAAACAGTTGGTCATGCAATATGAGGGATGGGGAGTGGCCAGTCGCGGGGAGTTCATAATTCGGGAAGTCTCCCATCTGTGAGCGGGACAATATCGAATATTGAGACAATCTGCGGTAATAATTGATCGAAAAACAGTGCCTAATACCTCTTAAATCCTAAAAAATCAAGACTGTTCCTCAAAAAAGTTTTTCTTTATATTGAGTAGTTGGTTTTTGATTACTTAGCCGCGCAGAGAGAGGGATAGGCATGGTTCGTCGCGCCCAGGCTGCTCTTCGGTCCGTTGAACACACCAGCGTGAGGCAGCTGCGAGTTCTGGCTGCGATTGTATTTCTGTTCGCCATGGTCATCGCCACTGTGGCTCCTGCAGTCACGGCTCCGATGGCCTTCGCCGACAGCAGCACCAGCTCGTCCAGCGTTGACTACGCCACCTGGGCCGAAGTCTCCAAGGCGATGGACAAGCAGCTGAACAGCGGTCTTGAGACGTACAAGGATGGCAACACCGCTGGCGCCACCTCCGATTTCATGGGCGCGTACAACAAGATTTACGTGGCCTCCAACTTCACCGCGGTCGTGCACGACACCATTGGCGCGGACAAGCAGCTCGCCCAACAGCAGGCATTCCAAAGCGTTCAGAATCTTTCCTACACGCCTAGCAACGACGATCAACTGGCTCAGCAGATTGATGCGTTGACCGCCGATCTTGACGCCACGGCCCAGCAGCTCGACACCAACGCCGATCTCGCCAAGCCGAAGGCGTACGCCGAAGCGCTGCAGGCGCAGCTGGCCAAAGAGCGCAAGGAGCTCGACGCCAAGAAAAAGAAGAACCCGGGCAAGGGCAATCGTTCATGGACCGACGTGGCCAACGAAATGACCCCGATTCTCGACAATGCATACAAAGCTTACGAAAAGGGTGATGGTGCCAAGGGCGCCACGCTCGTGAACAACGCGTACTACCAGTATTACGAGAAGCTCGGCTTCGAAAAGAACGTGATGAACGCCATCAGCGGCAACCGCGTCTCGCAGGTGGAATACCAGTTCAAGATGTGCCGCAAGTCCATGAACGCCGGCGCATCCCTGAAAGACACCAAGAAGCTGATCGACGACCTCAAGGCCATGCTGATCAAGGACGCCGGCATTCTTGACGGTGGTGCCGCCGATAAGGAAGACGGTTTCACCAAGCTGGTCACCAGCTCCTCCGGCCAGGCGTTCCTCGTGCTTATCCGTGAGGGTCTTGAAGCTCTGCTGGTGGTTGCAGCCATCGTCGCCTACTTGGTCAAGTCCGATAACAAGCGCTTCGTCAAGTGGATTTACTTGGGTGTGCTCGTCGGTCTGCTCGGCGCCGGCTTGGTGGCTGTGATCTTCGTGTTCGCCTTCGGCGGCTCCGGCCCGATTCAGGAGATCATGGAAGGCACCTGCGCACTGATCGCCATGGGCATGCTGCTGTGGACGAGTAACTGGATGCTGAACAAGTCCAGCGTGGAAGCGTGGAACCGTTACATTCGCAAGAAGACCGAGGCTGCTGTGGCTGATGCCGAAGCCGCCGCAAGTGCCGACAACGTGACGTTGAAAACCGTGGTCTCGCTGGCTATGCTGAGCTTCCTCGCCGTGTTCCGTGAAGGCGCTGAAACCGTGATCTTCTACGAGTCCATCTACACGATGAGCCGCGATACTCGCGGTATGTGGATCGGTGGTCTGACCGCCGCGGTGGTGCTTGTCGGCATCTTCCTGCTCTTCCGCTTCACCTCCGTGAAGATTCCGATTGGTCCGTTCTTCCTGGTCACTTCGATTCTGATGTCTGTGCTGGTGGTGGTGTTCGCCGGCGGCGGCGTCCACTCGCTGATCGAGGGCGACTTGCTGCCCGCCTTCTACCTGAACGGTGTGCCGACGAACGATTGGCTTGGCCTCTACCCGTACGTCGAATGCCTAGTGGCGCAGGCCATCGCAGCCGTTGCGGTTATCGCGCTGTTCGTGGTCGGCTTCATCAAGCAGCGCAAGCTGAAAGCGCAGGCTGCTGCCGAGGCCCCGGCCGTGAAGGCGTAGCCCGTCTAGCTCGCCCGTTTCCTCCCATAACTGCAGACAACTGACAGACTTGCGGCACGGCCTCGAATCGATGCCAATTCCTCCAGCCCACGCCGCACTTATCTCATAACTGAATAATTGCAATTATCTAAGCGTGAATCCTAATTCACCAGAGATAGAGAAAAGGAATAACAATGATGAAGAACAAGAAACTGGCCGCTCTGCTCGGCCTGCTGCTCGCCGGTTCCATGACCGTGTCCATGGCTGCCTGCGGTTCCACCAACTCCGCATCCGACACTAAGGCTGACTCCTCCTCCCAGTCTTCCGACTCCTCTTCCTCCGATTCCGGCGCCGGTTTCGAAGAGGTTCCGGTTGGCCCGTCCGGTACTGCTGAAGAGCAGGATCAGGACGCCGGCCCGCTGACCGTGGGCGCTGTGTACTTCCAGCCGATCGATATGGAGCCGTCTTCCATGGGCCTGAAGGCTGCTGACGCTTCCTTCCACCTCGAGGCCGACATCCATGCCAACCAGAAGGGCACCGAGCTCGGCTACGGCAAGGGCGACTTCGTGCCGGATCTGACCGTGAACTACACCATCATCGATAAGTCCACCGGCAAGGAAGTCGAGGGCGGCACCGCCACCTCCGGTACCTTCATGCAGATGAACGCTTCCGATGGCCCGCACTACGGCGCCAACGTCAAGCTCGACAAGGCTGGCACCTACCAGCTGAAGCTCTCCATCGAATCCCCGGCCTCCAAGGGTTGGATGCTGCACGTTGACCCGGAGACCGGCGTCAAGGGCCACTTCTGGACCGAGCCGATCGAGGTCACCTTCGACAACTGGGATTACACTCCTCGCCAGTGGTGATTGACTAAGCAGAAAGCCCCCTCGTCAGAGGGGGCTTTACGCCGCTTTAGGGAGATAATTCTTAGGACGGTCTAAAACTCCCCTCAGTCCGCTTCGCGGACAGCTCCCCTCAGAGAGGGGAGCCTAAGGTGAACAGAGAAAGGACGCGAATGCTTGAACAATTCGTGGCAGTGATGCCGGGCACTTTGGCCCCCGCATTGCTGGTGATGAGCCTGAGCGTGATGCTCACGGTCGGCGAGGGGCGAGATAAGCCGATAAGCTCGCATTGGCGTCTCATCGGCCTGATCGTCGGTCTGATCGCCGCCATCGTATTCGCCGGCCTGCGCGCCTCGGCCGTGATCAATCAGCGCACGTTCGTCAACTACCCGGTGTTGTGGTGCGCGATCATTGCCGACATCCTGACCATCGTCGTGGTGGTGTTCGCACGCCGCATCACCACCAATTGGCAGCAGCACAAGGTGTTCATGCACATCGCTAACGCCGTGGCCGCCATCGACATCGCACTCACCCTGTTCTACGCGCTGCCGGACGTGATTCTGCAGCTCACCATCTGGGTGGAACCAGGGGAGACCGCATTCACTTCGGCCATGCTGCTGCGCGCTCTTGGTTTCCTGCTTGGCGTGGCCATGTCCATTATTGTGGCCGCCATCTTCCGCACGATGCGCACCACTGCCGTGCGCTGGGCGTTCACCGTGGCCGTCGCGGCCATGATGGTGATTCTGCTGATTCAACACTTCACTGGTCTTGCCCAGATTCTGCAGGCGCGAGGCTTCCCGATGAACCATACGATGTTCGTGGCGCTGGCTTGGTCCATCAACCAGAACTCCACGATGATTATGGCGCAGGCGCTGGTGTTCCTGATTCCCGCCGTGGCCTCCATCGTGGCCGGTTTCCGTATGAAAACCCATGATGTGCCGGGAGCCAACGAGGCCACGTTGCGCCGGCATAAGGTATTCCGCCGCCACGCCATCGCCGCTGCCGTGTGGAGCCTTATCGCAGCCATCGGCGTCACAGCAACCCTGACCGTGGGCGTTGCCGCGACCCATCAGACCATCACCCTTTCGCCGCCGGAAGCCTACTCGCTCAAGGACGGCGTGGCCACCATCCCCTTCAGCCAGGTCGAGGACGGCCACCTGCACCGCTTCGAATACAAGGCCAAGGACGGCACCGTCATGCGCTTCATCATCATCCGAAAGAACGGTGGCGCGTACGGCATCGGCCTGGACGCCTGCGAGAACTGCGGCGACGCTGGCTACTACGAGAAGGACGGCAAGATCATCTGCAAGAAGTGCGAGGTGGCCATCAACCTGGCGACCATCGGCTTCAAGGGTGGCTGCAACCCGATACCATTCCCGTACAAGACCGGCCACGGCAAGATCACCATTCAAACTACGGATCTGGACGCGCTGAGCGCCCACTTCCGGTGAGTCAGGCAGGAGACAAGAATCATGTTCTTTCTGCGCATGATTACTCGCTCGTTCACCCGACAGCTGCGCCGGCGCCTGCTTATCGCGCTGACCGTATGCCTGTCGGCGACCGTGTCCGTATCGATGCTGGGCGTCGTGTTCGACGTGGGCGACAAGCTCAACGCCGAGCTGTCCACCTACGGTTCGAACATCACCGTGCAGCCCAAGGCGGATGCGGTCGTTTCCGACCTGTACAACACCGAGTCGGGCGGCGCGACGTCCACCAGCGACCCGACCGCTTTTCTGAAGGAGTCGGACGCGGCCAAGATCAAGACGATCTTCTGGTCGTTCAACATCACCAGCTTCGCGCCGCAGCTCAACATCCACGCCACGGTGAACGGTACCAACGTGCCGGTCGTCGGCACGTGGTTCAACAAGGACCTCAAGATCTCCACCGGCGAGACCACCGTCGTGGGCGTGGAAGGCATGCGCTCGTGGTGGCAGCTGGACGGCAAGTGGCCCAAGGACGATTCCGATCAGGGCGTGATCGGCAAGACGCTGGCCTCCGAACTCGGTGTGACCACCGGCGACACCATCACCCTCAACAAGACCACCGCCTCGGGCAAGAAGAACGAGCAGAAAATCAAGCTCACCGGCGTCTACGATTCCGGCGACGAGGACAACGGCTCGCTCTACATCGCCTCCTCCACGGCCCAGGTGCTCGCCGACCTGCCCGATTCGGTCGACAAGATCGAGGTCAAGGCCCTGACCACGCCGGAGAACGACCTGGCCCGTAAGGCCGCCGCGAACCCGGCCGCGCTGAGCCAGGAGGAATGGGAGACCTGGTACTGCACCGCCTACCCGAGCTCGATCGCCTACCAGATCGAAGAGGTGATTCCGGGCGCGGTGGCCAAGCAGGTGCGTCAGGTGGCCGCGTTGCAGGGCAATGTGCTGCAAAAGACGCAGGCCGTGATGATTCTGATGACCGTGCTGAGCCTGATCGCCGCAGCCGTGGCCGTGGCCAACCTGATGGTCGCCTCGATCGGCGAACGGTCGGGCGAGCTGGCGTTGCTCAAGGCGCTCGGTGCCACCGATGCCGCAGTATCCCGCCTGATGCTGGCCGAAACGGCGGCAATCTCGCTGCTGGGCGCGATTGTGGGCGCGCTGCTCGGTTCCGGCGTGGCCCAGCTGATAGGCCGGGTGGTGTTCGGTTCCGGCATTACGATGCGGCCGATGGTGTTCGTGCTGGTGTTCGTGCTGCTGGCTGTCACCGTGCTGCTGGCGTCCGCCTCATCGATTCGTTCGATTCTGAATCTCAAGCCCGCGGAGGTGCTCCATGGTCGCTGAGTTTATCTACGTAGGTGTGGAAGGAGGGAACCGATGACCAACACCGGTATGTTCTTCAGAATGCTGTTCAGCGCCGTGTTCCGTCGGCGTTCGCGCGCGGTGATGGCCGTGGTGGCGTCGCTGGTCGGCGCGGCCACACTGTTCTGCCTGGCGATGATCTGCCTCGCCGTGCCGCAGCAGATGAACGAGGAGATGCGTGCGTACGGCGCGAACCTGATTGTCACACCCACCGAATCGACCAATGCCGACGGCAAGGCCGGCATCGACAAGGCGATGGTGCAGCACACCACTGAAATGGTCAAGGCCAAGGGTTCCGCGAAATACGCCACTTACCGCTACGAGAACGTGCGCGTCAACGCCTCGCCGTACGTGATGGCCGGCGTGAATGCGGCGCAGGTCAAGAACCTCAACCATCACTGGGTGGTCGACGGCTCGTGGCCGACCGACGGCAAGGTGCTGGTCGGACGCGACATCGCCGACGCCATCGGCCTGAGAATCGGCTCCGCCATCACCATCGGCTACCGTGCATCCGATAACGCCAGCACCAACGGCACTTCGTCGAACTCCTCGATCGACCAGCAAACCAAAGACGGCCGTGTCTCCAGTGACATCATGGACACCTCCGGTACCGAATTCCGCGTGGCCGGCATCGTGGACACCGGCGGCAGCGAAGACTCGATCATCTACGCCACCAACGCCGACGTCAACAAGCTCACCGGCATCACGCGCGGCGTGGACGTCATCGAGTATTCGGCCGGCGCCAGCGATCTCGCGGGCCTGGTGTCCAGCATCAACGACATGACCTCCATGCACGTCAAGGCACAGCAGGTCACCAAGATCACCGCCTCCGACACCCGCATCATCACCATGCTGCAGACGCTGTTCTGGATCGTCTCGCTGGTGGTGCTGGTGCTGACGCTCGTCGGCGTCGGCACCACAATCAGCTCGATCGTCTCGCAGCGACGCAACGAGATCGGCCTGCGCAAGGCCCTCGGTGCCAGCTCGCGCGCCATCGGCACCGAGTTCTACATCGAATCATCGCTCTACGGCCTGATCGGCGGCCTCATCGGCACCGCAATCGGCTACGGACTCGCCAGTTGGCTGTGCGTGGCGGTGTTCGAACGCTCCATCGGATTCAACTGGTGGGTGGCGCTGATCTCCGTGCTGTTCAGCGCGCTGGTCGCCATCGTCGCCTCCATCCCGCCCGTCCACCGCGCCACCCGCATCGACCCCGCCGTCGTGCTTCGCGAAGAATAAAGAAAGAGAAACGTCATGCTACTTGAACTCGACCACATCTCGAAGATCTACGGCGACCTGCGTGCCGTGGACGACCTCAATCTGACCGTGCCGGAAGGCGAATGGCTCGCCATCGTCGGCTCCTCCGGCTCAGGCAAGACCACGCTGATGAACATGATTGGCTGCATGGACACGCCCTCCAAGGGCTCCGTGAAGCTGGAAGGCCGCAAGCTGGAGGACCTGAACGCCACGCAGCTGGCCGACGTGCGCAAGAACCTCATCGGACTGGTGTTCCAGAAGTTCTATCTGGTGCCGCACCTGACCGCCGTGGAAAACGTGATGGTGGCCCAGTACTACCATTCGGTGGTCGATGAGAAGCAGGCCATGGAGGCGCTGGAAAAGGTCGGCCTGAAGGACCGCGCCCACCACCTGCCCGGCCAGCTCTCCGGCGGCGAGCAGCAGCGCGTGTGCGTGGCCCGCGCGCTGATCAACGACCCGAAGCTGATTCTGGCCGATGAGCCCACCGGCAACCTCGACGAGAAGAACGAGAAAATCGTGCTCGACCTGTTCCGCAAGCTGCACGAGCAGGGCACCACGATTATCGTGGTCACCCACGATGCGCTTGTCGCCAGCTGCGCGCAGCGCGAGATCATGCTCAACCATGGCGTGCTCGTCGGTGAGAAGTGGAATGACGAGGATGCGCGCAAGGCCTACGAGGCGGCCGGCGGCAAGCCCGCCTCCACGGGCGCGCAGGTCGAGGGCGCGCAGAACGGCGAGACCGCCATTGGTTTCGCTGACCCCACCAAGGCCGCGAAAACCGGCGGCGAGGAGTAGGGCCGTCAGGGGCATCGAGCAGTATGTGAGGAATACATGGCAAGCTGATGGTCTCTCCCCCAGTCAGCTTCGCTGACAGCCCCCCTCGTCAGAGGGGGGCTTAAGGAGCGTGAATATG
>ERZ1673744.1922-NODE-1922-length-16925-cov-12.398933_pt1 | contig 16925 bp, 11 predicted proteins | sample MGYA00580207_ERZ1673744 | MGnify/ENA primary metagenome ERZ1673744 (study PRJEB41218, sample SAMN15661751) | gut metagenome | host: Homo sapiens | place: Canada: London | collected 2015-08-20/2019-03-30 | study: EMG produced TPA metagenomics assembly of... | reverse complement strand
CAAAGACGCATCGGCGACGGCACCCTACGGTATCCGCGGCGCCAACGGCGTGATCGTCGTGACGACCAAGCGAGGCCGCAAGGGCGAGAAACCGACCGTCGACTTCAAGGCCTCGGTGGGCATCAGCGAACCGATCCGCTACCCCGACTACCTCGGATCGGCCGACTACGCGACGCTCTACAACGAGGCGATGCTCAACGACAATCCCTCGCTCGCGGCCGACTCGCCTTCGCTCTTCACGCAGACGGCGATCGACAACTACCGCCGCGCCAAAGGCGACAACTCCGACGGGCTGGGTTACAACTGGGATTATTTCGACTATGCGTTCCAGCCCTCGGTATTGCAGGATTACAGCCTCTCGGTACGCGGCGGCACGGACCGCGCCCGCTACTTCATCCTGGGAAGCTACTACAAGCAGGGCGGCAACTACAAGCGCTCCAACTCCGACAACGCCAACAACTTCCTGCGCTATAACTTCCGCGCCAACGTCGACGTCGACGCCACCAAACGGCTGAAAATCTCGGTCGATCTGGGTGCCCGCGTGACGGAGTATACCTATCCCGGCGCCACGGCGGCCAACATCATCTCGCTGGCCAACACGCAGCCGCCCTACCTGCCGATCGTACTGCCCAACAACGGCAACGAAGTCAATCAGGGCGATTTCGAGGAGAACGGAGGCTACCTGCTCTACGCCGACAACGACTACCGCTACAACATGCTCGGTCAGTTGAGCCGTTCGGGTTTCAGCAAGCGCACGCGCCGCTACCTGCAAGGATCGTTCAAACTGAGCCACGATCTGGACTTCATCACCGAAGGTCTGAGCATCGCCGCGCAGTTCTCCTACGACACCTTCAACCAGCACACGATCAACAACAGCGTACCGACCCACAGCACAGGTAATCTGACCTACCCGGGCTACTCGACGTGGATGCTGCCCGAGGAGTACAGTATCGACGAGTGGAAGAACAACTCGGCCTATTGGATTCAGAACGGTTCCTACGTGACGGCCAACCAGCGCACCACCGACGACGCGCAGGGCAACAGCCTCAGCCACGCCAACCCCGAAGGGACGTCGCGTTTCCAGGCCCGACTCGACTACGCCCGCAAGTTCGGCGACCACAACGTGACGGCGATGGTACTCTACTACATGCAGAACAAGATCGTCGGCAAGGAGGTTCCCTATCGTTACATGGGTTTTTCGGGACGTGCGACCTACGACTACAAGAACAAATACCTCTTCGAATTCAACATCGGCTACAACGGTTCGGAGAACTTCGCACGCGGACACCGTTTCGGCGTATTCCCCGCAGGTTCGATCGGCTGGGTCGTCTCGCAGGAGGAATTCATGAAGAACGTGCGTTGGATCGACCACCTCAAACTGCGCGCTTCGTACGGTCTGGTAGGTAACGACCAGATGGGGAGCACCCGCTTCGCCTACCTGCAATACTACACGTCGGGCAGCAACATGAACATCTACTTCGGCGAAAACAAGAAAGCATTCGGAACCACCCTCATCGAAGGCATCTTCGCCAACCCGTCGCTGACATGGGAGAAGGCACGCAAGTTCAACTTCGGTATCGACGCCGAGTTCTTCCACCAGCGGCTGACCCTCTCGGTCGACGTCTTCAAAGAGCACCGCTACGACATCCTCACCTCGCTCAATACCGACGATAAACTCGGCTTCCCCTATATCGTGGGACAAACCGCCCCGATCGTCAACTCGGGTATCGTGGACAACCGCGGTATCGAGTTCCAGCTCGGCTGGGACGGCCGCATCGGACAGCATTTCCGCTACTGGATCCGCCCGAACTTCACCTTCGCCCGAAACAAGGTGAAATTCTGCAACGAGATCAGCTATGTCGACAGTAACGGTCGCGACTGCCCGTGGCGCTACCAGACCGGCCGCCGCGTAGGTGAGAATTTCTGCTACATCTTCGATCACTTCGTCGCCGACCAGGACGAAGCCGATCGCCTGAACGCCATGAACGGCGGCAGCGGGTTCGCTATCTGGGGCCCCGTACAACCGGGCGATGTAGTCTACAAAGACATGAACGGCGACGGCGTGGTCAACAACTACGACCGTGCGGCCGTCGGCAACCCCCGTACTCCCGAAATCCAGTACGGTATTCCGGTCGGGTTGTCGTACAAGGGATTCGATTTCAGTATGCTGTGGCAGGGCTCGGCGCTCTGTTCGGTGCAGTTGAGCGGCCCGGCCGTATGGGACTTCCCGCTCTACGACCAGTCGCGCACGGGCAAGGTGCGTAAGATGCACCTCAACCGCTGGACGCCCGAAACGGCCGCCACGGCGACCTATCCCGCCCTGCACTACGGCATCCACAACAACAACAAACAGCAGTATTCGAGCTTGTTCCTCTACGACGCTTCGTACATCCGTCTGAAAAACGTCGAGATCGGCTATACGCTGCCCAAGGCCTGGACGTCGAAGGCCGGCATCCAAAGCGTCCGCATCTATGCACAGGGACAGAACCTCCTGACGTTCGACCGCCTGGGCGACGTCGACATGGACCCCGAAATCAAGAACGGCGACGGAAGCTGGTTCCCCGTGCAGCGCGTCGTGAACCTCGGCATCAACATGACATTCTAACCATTCCAAAACATTCGAATCGACTATGAAAAACATATTGAAATACCTGCTCCTCTGCTGTTCGGCCCTGTCGCTGTTCGGCTGCGAGGACTACCTCGACAAGACGCCGCAGGGCGACAAGACGGAAGAGGATGTTTTCACCCGTTTCAACGAAACGGAACAACTTATCAACCGTCTCTATTTCTACGTGCGCGCCGCCGACCAGCCGCTGGTGCATATCCGCTATTTCAGCGACTCGGCGCTCGCCGACGAGTGCGAAGGTTCGTCGGCCGAGAACGGCTGGTCGAACAAGTTCAACGAAGGCGACTGGGAACCCGGTGCGGAACTCTACTCGAAATGCAACGCCACGACCGACGCCGGAGCCTGCCACACTTTCTGGCCTGCACTCTATCAAGACATCCGCTGTGCAAACGTCATTCTCGAAGGTATCGAGAAATACAACACGCCCGACTCGCAGGTACACCCCGGAACGCTGTCGCAGCGTATCGGCGAGGTCTATTTCCTGCGCGCCTACCTGCACTACTGCGTGTTGAAGAGCTACGGCGAATGCCCCTACGTGGACTACACGGTCGACCCCAACAACCTGCCGAAATTCGAGCGCGAGAACGTCCACTCGATCGTCGAAAAGATATGCAACGACTGCGACAACGCCTTTTCGCGTGTTCCGGAGCGCTATCTGGCCGAGCAGTTCGGCCGTGTGGAGAAGGGTACCTGCCTGGCATTGAAAGCCATGGCGCGTTGGATCGCCGCCACGCCGCTCTACAACGGCTCGACGCTCAAAGGCGATAACCGCAACTACGCCTCCGAGTACCAGCGTTACGATCCCGCCCGCTGGGACGCCGCTGCGGCGGCAGCGAAGGCCGTCATCGATTTCACGACCAACACCGGCGAAAAACGCTATTCGCTCTACCAGGGAGCCGATAAGAGCAACACGACGAACTTCGGCAACGTAGACGAAAGCAACGGCAAGGTCTACACCCGTCTGTGGGAATTGTTCAGCGGAACCGCCCGCTCGCTCGACGCCAAGAAATGCGAATGGATCTGGTTCTTCCTTCAAGCCAAGACCGTCGGTTATCACAACGACATGTATCCCCCCTCGTCGCAGGGACAGGCACGCGAAGTTCCCGTACAGGAGCATGTCGACGAATACGAGGTAATCGGCCCCGACGGCTACGGCTATCCGATCTACGCCCTCAAAGAGAACCACAAGGCGCTCTACGGCGGCCTGATCTCCGAGGAGGATATGGCCAAGGCCTACGACGACGCCAACCCCTACGAGAACCGCGACCCGCGCTTCTACCGCGACATCACCTACCACGGCGCGATGTTCAAGGGCAAGTGGATCAACACCGCGACGGGTTCGGATGAGATCAACGCCGCAAACTCGACGACGACGGGCTACTTCACCCACAAATTCTTCGACGGCTACTACACCAAGGGCATGTCGGGCGACTGGAACATGGACGCTCCGCTGATCCGTCTGGCGACGATCTACCTCGTCTACGCCGAGGCCGTCACCCGTTCGAAGGGCGCGACGGACGAAGTCTACAACATGATGAACGACCTGCGCGCACGCTCGTTCATGGCTCCCATTCCGCCCGCCGCGAAGACCAACAAGGAGTTGCTGCTCGACTACATCCTGCGCGAACGCCGCGTCGAACTCTACCACGAAAAGAGCCGTTTCTTCTCCACGCGCTTCTACCTCGAACCGACCAGTCCGACCGAGTTGGCCAAAGAGTCGCAATGGAACGCATTGCCCGGCAGCAACGACGAGAAGGCCCAGCAGTACTTCGCCAAGTACGGCGCCTATCCCAAGACGCAGCACCGCATCTGCGGCATGAGGCCCGTGGAAGACCCCGACGGCAAGATCTCGGTAGGAGGCAAGAAATACCGCATGGAACGCTTCTGGAAGGAAGACCGCGTGTTCCTCGAAAAGCACTATCTCTTCCCGATCCCGACCGAAGAGCTGCAACGAGCTAACATCCAACAGAATCCGAATTGGTAGACAATCCTCAGACCAGATGTCCGGCAGACATCTGGTCTGAAATTAAAATGCAACTGCTATGAAAATGAATCCGATCTTCAATCTGCTGCGCCGCACGATGTTCGCAGCATTGGCCGCAACGACGATCGCCTGCGGCGGAGACGATCCGGTCGTCCCCCAACTGCCCGGCGGAGGCAATAACGGCCAGGACGGCACGGAAGAGGAGAAACCCGAGATCAAGCCCGACGAGGGCATCACCCTCTACGGGCTGGTGAGCGACAGCGAAGGCAATCCCCTCGAAGGCGTCGTCGTCAGCGACGGTTACAGCGTCGTCGCCACCGATGCGAAAGGCGTCTACCAGATCGTGCGCAGCGCCAACGCCAAGTACGTCTTCATCTCCGCCCCGTCGGGTTATGAAATTCCCACGCAGGCGAATTACGGCTCCTACCAGGGAACCTACCAGGCGGCGAACTCGCTGACGGGCAGCAGCACGAAGCCCTACCGCGCCGACTTCACGCTGACGAAACTCTCCCAGAGCGACACCCGCTTCCTGCTCTTCGGACTGGGCGATCCCCAGCCCGACAACGACGAGCACATCAAGCGTTTCCGCACGGAGACCGTGCCCGATGTCAAGAAGATCAAGGCCGACTACACGATCCCGACCGTCGGCATCGCGCTGGGAGACATCCTGGGCAAGGGCGACGCACAGACCTTCACCTCGATGAAGCGTGCGCTGGGCGAGACGGGCGTCCCCTTCTTCACCACCATCGGCAACCACGACAAGAGCTCGGTCGACTACACGGGCGACACCTATCGCGACGTGCTCGGCCCGCGGTGGTACTCGTTCAACCGCGGCGAAGTGCATTTCGTCGCGATGGACAACTGCCTCTTCTCGGGTCAGGACTACACCGGCGGCTTCACCGACGAGCAGGTGGCGTGGCTCGAAAAGGATCTGTCCTTCGTCCCCACGAGCAAGATGATCGTGCTCTACTACCACATCCCGCTGCGCGACACGAACTACCGCAACCGCCAGAAGGTGCTCGACCTAATTTCCAAATACCAGAACCCTACGCTGATGTGCGCCCACACGCACTATTTCCAGCCCTATCACATGCGCTCGCATAACCTCTTCGAACGTATCCACGGCGGTACGTGCGGCTATTTCTGGCGCTCGAACTGCGGCGGCGACGGCACGCCCAACGGCTTCATGGTCTACGAGATCGACGGAACGAAGATCGTCGACACCTATTTCAAGGCCTCGCAGCGTCCCGACGATCATCAGATACGCCTCTATCACGGCGACGCCGTCTTCGCGGGGCCTTACGCCACCTACAAATACGATCTGGGGGCGGACGTCGTCGTGGCCAACGTCTTCGCCGCCGGCATGGACGGCACGACGTGGAAAGTGGAGCTCTCCGAGGACGGCGGCAAAACGTGGAGCGACATGAGTCCGATCGAGCAAAACTACGGCGACCGCTGGATTCGGGGATACCACATCGGCGTCGAACACCACCCCACCGAAAGCGGTACGAGCCCCTGCTATCACCAGTATCAGTACAAACTGAAAGATGCAGCCGCCACTGCCATCGAGGTGCGTGCGACCGACAGCTTCGGTCATGTCTACACGCAGGATACCTTCACTGCGGACAACGACTTCACGGAGGCGGAAAAATACTGACCGCACCCCTCCCGCACAAACGGACGGACTGCCTGAAAAAGGCAGTCCGTCCGTGTTTCCGAAACCGGCCTTAGCCTGACCGGCGAAGCGTGCCGAAAAAGATTCGTACCCGCAGCCGCCGTATTTTCAAGAAAAAACAGTACCTTTCTCAACCGGAACCGGACACCCGCTCCCGACCAAATCGGAACGGCTTTTGCACCGGACGCGGACAAAACAAAAGGCATTATTTATGGAGAAAGTCATTCATCGGGCCGCCACGCGCGGTTACTTCGACCACGGCTGGTTACAGACGTTCCACACATTCAGCTTTGCGGATTACTACAACCCGCAACGGATTCATTTCGGTGCGCTGCGCGTGCTGAACGACGACACGGTGGCGGGCGGGGAAGGTTTCGGCTCGCACCCGCACGACAACATGGAGATCGTCTCGATCCCCCTGTCGGGCGAGCTGCGCCACGAAGACAGCATGGGCCACGGCGAAGTGCTGCGACCGGGCGAAATACAGGTGATGTCGGCCGGCACGGGAATCATCCACAGCGAATTCAACAACCTGCCCGACCGGGAGGTGAAATTCCTGCAAATCTGGATTTTCCCCGACCGTGACGATTTGACGCCCCGCTACAAGCAGATCCGCCTCGCAAAGGCCGAACCCGACCGGCTGCGCCCGATCGTCGCACCGAAAGGAGAAGGCGGCGAGCACGTGGGGTGGATTCACCAGAAGGCATGGCTCTCGACGCTCGACCTGACGTCCGGCGCCGAAACGGATTACGAACTGCACGGCGCCAATCACGGCGTCTACCTCTTCGTGCTGGAAGGTGTCGTCGAAGCGGCCGGAGAGACGCTCCGCATGCGCGACGGCATGGGCATCCGCCGGACGGAACGTGTCGCGCTGCGAGGCACTGAGAATTCGCACCTCCTGTTGATCGAAGTACCGATGTAACGAAACGAAACTATAAATTCAATCATGCAAAACGAAACACCCGACTTCCCGACGCGCCTCGCCGCCTGCGCCCGACAACTCCGCCGCCACGGTTTCGAAGCCGTGTGCGTCGCCGACCTGGCCGAAGCGGGCCGGAGGCTGCGCGACGAGATCGCCCGCTGCGCACCGCGGTCGATCTCTTACGGCGATTCGATGACGCTGCGCGCCACAGGGATCGTCGAAGAGCTGCGCAACGGCAGCCGCTATGAATTCATCGACGGATTCGATCCCGCCCTGCCGCGACCCGAACAGCTCGAAGTACGGCGCAAAGGATTGCTCGCCGACTTTTTCATGACGGGCGTCAACGCCGTCACGCTCGGCGGATCGCTCTATTGGGTCGACATGGTGGGCAACCGCACCGCGCCCGTGATCTTCGGGCCGCGCCGCGTAGTGCTGCTGGCCGGTCGCAACAAAATCGTCGATACACAAGCCGACGCCGAGCGGCGCGTCCAGCAGATCGCAGGGCCGAAGAACGTCGCACGCCACACGGGATTCCGCACCCCGTGCGCCGTGACGGGACTCTGCGCCGACTGCAACTCGCCGCAGCGCATCTGCAACTCGCGCGTATGGCTCGAACGGTGTTATCCCGCCGGACGAATTCTCGTGCTGCTGATCGACGAGGAGGCAGGACTTTAAGACTCTTTCGCACGACGCAGCGACTCGGGCAACGCCAGCGAAATGCGGGTGCTGCTGGCCAACGCGCCGGCCAGTGCCAACGCCTCCGAGACATAGAGCGCCAGATGCGTGCTGTTCGACGGAAAGAGGTGGAAAAAGAGCGCCATGAGCGCCGCGCCGGTCGTCTGACCGATGAGCCGCGCCGTGGCAAGCATCCCGCTGGCCGAACCGCTGCGGTAGGCGGGCGCCGAAGCGATGAGGATGCTGTTGTTGGGCGATTGGAACAACCCGAAGCCCGCGCCGCACACCACCAGCCGCCAGATGATCGCCCCGTCGGTCGGATGGTCGGGCAGCAGGGCCAGCAACAACAGTCCGGCAGCCATGACCGTCAGTCCCACGCCGCCCAATACACCCGCATGGACGCGCTCGACCAGCAGCCCCGCCACGGGGGCAACGACGACGATCACGGCTGGCCACGCCGTGAGCAGAAGTCCGGTCTGGACGTCGCTGTAACCCAGCTCCTTCTGTAAGAAGAACGGCAGTGCCACCAGAGCCAGCATCTGCGCGACGAAGGAGCAGATCGACGTGAAAACCGAGAGCGAAAAGATCGGAATGCGCAGCAGATCGAACGGCAGCAACGGATAGGGTTTCCGGAGCTGGCTGCGCACGAAGAGATAACCCACCACGCAGAACGCCGACACGCCGCAGGCCACGATGCGCGGATCGAGCCCGTGCGAAAAACCCTCGACCGAAGCGATCAACAGCCCGAAGGTCAGGGCGTTCATTACGCCGTCGCGCCAGTCGAAGCGACGGTCGGAGAGCCGGACGGGATTGTACGGCAGGAAACGCATGCTGAGCCAGACGGCCGCGATGCCGATCGGAATGTTGATGGCGAAGAGCCAGTGCCACGACGCCATCGAAAGGATCGCGGCCGCGAGCGTCGGCCCCGCCACCGAGGCGATGGCCACCACCGTGGCATTGATGCCCATGCCGCGCCCCAACTGGTCGCGTGGGTAGATGATACGGATGATCGACGTATTGATACTCACCACAGCCGCACCGCCGAATCCCTGAATCACCCGCATGGCGATCAGCATTTCCAGCGAGCCGGCAAAAGCGCAGCCTACCGACGAGAGGGTGAAGAAGACGAGTCCGCCGATGTAGATGCGGCGGTAGCCGACGACATCGCCCAGCGTCGAAAAACTCAGCAGCGAAACGACGATCGCCAGCTGATAGGCATTGACCACCCAGATCGAATCGGCCGACGAGACTCCCAGCTCGTGGGCGATCGTCGGCAGCGCGACATTGGCGATCGTACCGTCCAGTACCGACAGCGCCACGCCGAACGTGACGGCCAGAATCGCCCACAGCCGGCGCGGCATCGGCAGCCCGTTCCATTCGGTATCGCCTACGATCTGTCCTGTCATGACTCCTGTGCTACGTTATCAGTCGACAAAATTACAACTTTTCACCGGAAACGCCTGCTCAAAAACGGAAAATCGTTATCTTCGGCGTCAGCCGAAGATACTTCGCCTCGGCCATACAAATAAATTTGCATGGCGCCCGTTTATTCGTATCTTTGACTTCGTCTTAGATACTTCGCCTCGGCCATGCAAATAAATTTGCATGGCACACGGCTTAATCGTATCTTTGTTCGAACGCCGTCTTCGTCGGGCCGAACCGGACCGCCGCGTATCGGGCCGGAAACAGGGGAACGGCGATCGAAAACAGATGTTTTCCCCGAGCCGAGCGCAGAGGCGAACAAAATTCGGGCTATGCCGAGGCGAGAAAACGACTGCAAAAAAACAAACCATTTCGTCAAGCCGAGTGCAATCGAGTTTACTCGAATTGTCGAGGCGAGAAATGGACGAACGAAATTCAACATTTTTCCGTTAAAACCATTCAGCCATGAAAAACCTGCTTTTCGTCGCAGCCGCCCTGTTGGGAGCGTGCGCGACACAGCCGCCCAAGCCGGCGGCCACCCCCGTCGAGATGACCGAATGCATCGCACTCGCCGCACCTGCGGCCAAGGCCGGAGCGACGATCAACGAGGCGCTTGCCGCTCGCCGCTCGTGGCGGGAGTTCGGCTCCGAGAAACTCTCGCTCGAAGAGCTTTCGGGCGTACTGTGGGCCGCAGCGGGCGAGAACCGCACGGACGGAAAGCTGACCGCGCCGTCGGCACTGGCGCTCTACCCCATCACGGTCTATGCCATTTTCGAAGAGGGCATCTACCGCTACGACGGCCGCGAACAGACGTTGACCCGCGTAGCCGAGGGCGACCACCGCGCCGCCGCAGGACGCCAGCCCTTCGTGGCGACCGCACCGCTCAATCTGGTCTACATCGCCGACCTGCAAACCTACGAAGGCAAGGGCATCCCCAAAGAGAACGTACTGATGCTCTGCGCAATGGATGCCGCAGGTTATGCCGAGAACGTCAACCTCTACACCGCAGGCCATGCGCTGCGGTCGATCACGCGCGGCAGTGCGGCAGCCGACGAACTGCTCTCCCTGCTGCGGCTCGATCCGGCGCGCTACCGCTTCATCCTGGCGCAGTCGGTCGGGAAATAACCGGTGAAACCGTATGAAAAGAGGAGGGCTGCGACTTATTTGTCGCAGCCCTCCTCTTTTCGGAACGCACCTTTTTTAGAAACGATAGGAAGCGCCTACCGAAATAATCAGCGGATTGCTCCAATTCTTGTGCGTCTCGATCATGTACTTCAAGCCTGCGGTGATATCCCACCGGTCGGCTACCGCATAGTCGAACCCTGCACCGAGGTTGATGCCGGCCGACCAGTCGCCGAAATCATTGACGCTGATACCCGCCAGCGGATAGAGATTCCAACGGTCGGCTACGGGGAACAGGTAGTGTACGTCGCAATTCAGATCGATCGAACAGCCGTCGTGGCAGAGCAACGTCAGCGCCGGTTCCAGACGCAGCTGGTCGAGAACATTGTAACGCGCAGCGGCTCCGATGCCGAAAACCGTATCCGCATCCCACGCCGTGTAAATGTTAATACGCGGCATGATCGCCCAATCGCCCTTGTCCTGAGCCGAAGCCGTCGTCGAGATGCAGACGACAGCCGCAAGCAACAATAACAACTTTTTCATCTTTTTCTTATAGATTTAAAATTCCAGTTTCCAAAAATAGAAAAAATTTTGCCAAGTTGTTATTTTTTTCAATGGAATCCGCCTTTTTCAACACAAACGGCCCGCTTCGAAGCGGGCCGTTTGTGTATTCCGGACAAATCAACTACTTTCCGGTCAGCGCAGCGTGGGCGGCCGCCAGACGGGCGATCGGCACACGGAACGGCGAGCAGCTGACGTAATTCAGGCCGGCATAGTGGCAGAACTCTACCGACGAAGGTTCGCCGCCGTGTTCGCCGCAGATACCGCATTTGAGCTGCGGACGGGTACTGCGCCCCTTGAAAACCGCCTCGCGGATCAACTGCCCCACGCCGTTGCGGTCGAGGATCTGGAAGGGGTCGTTCTTCAAGATGCCCTTTTCGAGATAGACCGGCAGGAACTTGGCGATGTCGTCGCGCGAGAAGCCCAGCGTCATCTGCGTCAGGTCGTTCGTACCGAACGAGAAGAACTCCGCCACCTCGGCGATCTGGTTGGCCGTCACGGCCGCACGCGGCACCTCGATCATCGTACCGACCATATAGTCGATCTTGTCGTTACGCTCGGCGAAGACCTCGTCGGCCGTGCGGTCGATGATATTCTTCTGGTAGCGCAACTCCTTGTGGTTGCCCACCAGCGGCACCATGATCTCCACATGCACGGGGATACCCGCCGCACGGACATTCATCGCTGCCTCGATGATGGCGCGCGTCTGCATCTCCGTAATTTCAGGATAGGTATTTCCCAGACGGCAGCCGCGGTGCCCCAGCATGGGATTGACCTCGCTCAGCTCCTCGACCTTGGCCGCGATCTTCTCGAAGGGTACGCCCATCTCCTTGGCCAGCTCGCGCTGCTCCTTCTCGAAATGGGGCACGAACTCGTGCAGAGGGGGATCGAGCAGGCGCACCGTCACGGGGTATCCTTTCATCACCTTGAAGAGGCCCTCGAAGTCGCCGCGCTGGATGGGCAGCAGCTTCGCCAGCGCCACGCGGCGGCCCGCCTCGTCGTCGGCCAGGATCATCTCGCGCACGGCCTTGATGCGGTCGCCCTCGAAGAACATGTGCTCCGTGCGGCACAGGCCGATGCCCTCCGCACCGAACGCGAACGCCTGCTCGGCATCCTTCGGCGAATCGGCGTTGGCGCGCACTTTCAGCACCGAATATTTACCGGCCAGCTCCATCAGCTTGCCGAAGTCGCCGCTCAGGTCGGCGTCGCGCGTGGCGACCTGGCCGAGGTAGACCTCGCCGGTCGAACCGTTGAGCGAAATCCAGTCGCCCTCCTTGATCGTATAGCCGTTGACCTCGATCGTGCGTGCCTTGTAGTCGATCTTCAACTCGCCGGCACCCGACACGCAGCACTTGCCCATACCGCGCGCAACGACCGCCGCGTGCGACGTCATACCGCCGCGTGCGGTGAGGATGCCCGCAGCGTCGAGCATCCCCTTCAAATCTTCGGGCGAAGTCTCGATACGCACCAGCACCGCCTTTTGACCCGTCTTGGCCAACACCTTTTCGGCATCGTCGGCGAAGAAGACCACCGGTCCCGTCGCGGCGCCCGGCGATGCGGGCAAACCCTTGACGATCACCTCGGCGTGCTTGATCGCCGTCTTGTCGAAGACGGGGTGCAGCAACTCGTCCAGCTTAGCAGGCTCGCAACGCAGCACGGCGGTTTTCTCGTCGATCAGCCCCTCGCGCAGCATGTCCATGGCGATTTTGACCATCGCAGCGCCCGTGCGCTTGCCGTTGCGACACTGCAACATCCACAGCTTGCCGTCCTGAATGGTGAACTCGATGTCCTGCATGTCGGTGAAGTACTTCTCCAAATGATGCTGAATCTCGTCGAGCTCCTTGTAGACGGCCGGCATCACCTCCTCCAACGAAGGATATTTCGCACGACGCTCCTCCTCCGAAATATTCTGCGCCTTGGCCCAACGCTTCGACCCCTCGACGGTGATCTGCTGCGGCGTGCGGATACCCGCCACCACGTCTTCGCCCTGCGCATTGATGAGGTACTCGCCGTTGAAGATGTTCTCGCCCGTGGCGGCATCGCGCGAGAAGGCTACGCCCGTCGCCGAATTTTCGCCCATGTTGCCGAAGACCATCGCCTGTACCGACACGGCCGTACCCCACTCGGCAGGGATGTTGTTGAGCTTGCGGTAGAGAATGGCACGCTCGTTCATCCACGAACCGAAAACGGCGCACACGGCACCCCACAGCTGATCCCACGGATCGGCGGGGAAATCCTCGCCCGTCTGCTTCTTGACGGCGGCCTTGAACGCAGCGACCAGTTCTTTCAGATCGTCGGTCGTCAGTTCGGTATCCTGCTTCACGCCGCGTTTGGCCTTCTGCTCCTCGATGAGCACCTCGAACGGATCGTGATCCTCCTTCGTCTGGGGCTTCATACCCAGCACCACGTCGCCGTACATCTGTACGAAGCGGCGATAGGAATCCCATGCAAAACGCGGATTGCCCGTGCGCTTGGCCACAGCCTCGACGGCCACGTCGTTCATGCCGAGGTTCAGAATCGTATCCATCATACCCGGCATCGACGCGCGGGCGCCCGAACGCACCGAGACCAGCAACGGCATGGTCTTGTCGCCGAAGCGCATGTTCGTGAGCTGCTCGATGTGTTTCACCGCACGCTCCACTTCGGGGCGCAGCAACTCGATGACCTTATCCTTTCCGTGAGCGTAATACTCCGTACATACCTCCGTCGTGATCGTAAAGCCCGGGGGAACGGGAATGCCGATGAGATTCATCTCGGCCAGATTGGCACCCTTACCGCCCAGCAGCTCGCGCATCTTGCCATTTCCCTCGGCGGCCTTGTTGCCGAAGGTATAAACACGTTTTACATCTGCCATAATTCCTAAAAAATTTAACTATCTTAAAGTTTATTCGTTGTTATTTTTAACTTCTTCCTACAAAGGGAGTGCGAATATAATATTTTTTTCGTGACGGGCCAAAGATTTTCACCGGAAATAACAGAATACCGGCAAATTAGCGCCCGGTCCGCCCTCGTACCGCCGGCGGGTATAGGTCGCCCACGGCGCTTCGCCCGACGGGTCGAACAGCCAACGGCGGGCGTACACATCGCCGCGAACTACACGGAACGCCGTATCGATCAACACGTTGCTGCGCATTTCCCAGCGATTCCCCGCACGGCGCGTACCCCGTCCGGCACGGCTTGCCGCCGCAAGGGGTTCCGACAGTCCGCAGCGCTGCGGCTCGGCACCCGCCGTGCGCCCCGCGACCAGCAGCCGTTCGTCGGGATGCTGCCGGCGGTGCTCCTCGATCTTGTAGCCGATATAGCGGTCGCTGGCGCTCATCAGCAGACACACGCGCCCTGCTCCGCGCAGTTCGCCCGCCGCCGTCATCCAGAAATGGCCCGCCTCCACCCTGTCCGGGAAGAAGCGGTCGCCGAAGTAAAACAGGGCGAAATCCAGTCCGTTATAGCTGTCGGTCGTGCGGAACAGGTAAGCGTAGTCGCCCTTGCAAGCCGCCGCCACGTCGCGCACCACCGATTCGTTCTCGACGCCGTACAACCCGACGAGCGGCAGTCCCAGCGAGTCGATCACGGCGGCCGTCTGCATCACTTTGCGACGGTAGCGTTCGCCCGTCCAGCGCATCTCTCCCTGCGGCAGATAGCGCGTATCGTTGCCGAACGGCGACGGCACCGTGTCGTAGAGGCAGTCCGCATCGTAAAAGGCCACGCCGTGCGGCGGCTGCGCGCGAACCCGAAGCCCTGCGGCCAGCAGGCTGAAACCCGCCATACATCCCACTATGATCCGTAACTTCGGCACGTTCGACGATTTAGCGTAGGTAAAGATAGTAAAAAACGGGAATCCCGCAAGCGACGGCTCAAAAAAATCGCGCCGGCTTTCGTGTCCGACCGCGGCCGCACCGCCCTCCGCACGCGGCAACGGAGGCGAACGCCGGACATCGGCCCGACAAATATCCCCGCACGATTTGCCGTTCCGGAAATTAAACCTATCTTTGACGCAAATAAACACGCCGGATGTACGATACGTTTTTCAAACCGGATTCGGTTTCATAGGAATCCGCCACCGTCGCGGATTCCGACACATCGGGTTCCCGGACATTGCGTCCGGGGAGATTTTTCATGTTATCCATTCATTCGCATCCGAAGGATCCGTTCGGCGGCTCCCCGCAGATGCACAAATACAAACAACGACAATGAGCAAAGAGTATAATCTGATTTCCGACTTCGACTACCGAATCATCGCAGCGTTTTTCGCCGGTCTCGACCGGCAAGGCCCGGGCGACGACGCCCAGACACGCCGCGCGCTGAGCTTCATCGACGGACTGCCGCCCCGTCCCCGCATAGCCGACATCGGCTGCGGCACCGGACGCCAGACGGCGGTGCTCGCATCGGCGCTCGACGGTCCCGTCACGGCCGTCGACCTGCTGCCCGAAATGATCGAGGGATTGCACCGGCGAATGGAGACCGAAGGCCGGACGGAGCAAGTCACGGGCATCGTCGCCTCGATGCTGTCGCTGCCCTTCGCCGAGGCGTCGTTCGACCTGCTGTGGGCCGAAGGTTCCATTTACAACATCGGCTTCGAGAAGGGGCTGACCCAGTGGCGGCAGTTCCTCAAACCCGACGGGTTCATCGCCGTCACGGAGTGTTCGTGGCTATCGTCCGCACGGCCCGACGAAATGGGATTCTTCCGCGACAACTTCCCTGAAATCGACGACATTTCGGGCAAAATCCGCTGCATGGAACGGGCCGGATACCGTCCCGTCGCCCACTTCATCCTGCCCGATTCCTGCTGGACGGAAAACTACTACGCACCGGCAGCCGCCCGCGCACGGGAATTTCTCGCAACCTACGACGACGCCCCTCTCGCCCGACATTTCGTCGAACGATTGGAAGAGGAGATCGAGCAGTACCGTCGCTACGGCCGTCGTTACGGCTATGTCTTCTACATCGGGCAACGGACAGAGTGATCATCCGTATGCACACGCACAGCGAGGGCCGGCAACATCGGTTGCCGGCCCTCGTTCCGTTCGGCCGCTACCGGTCGATCACCCCCGAACCAACCAGCGTCTCCCCGTCGTACCAGACGGCGAACTGGCCGGGCGTGACGCCCCGCTGGGGCTCGTCGAAAAGCAGATACCCGCCCTCGTCGCACACGACGAGTTCGGCGCCCTGCAACGGCTGGCGGTAACGGATACGCACTCGGAAACGCCGCCGCTGCCCCGCCCGCATCCGCTCGGCGGGGTCGATCCAATGCAGGTCGCCGGCCTTCATGAAGAGCGCCTTTCGGTAGAGCCCCGGGTGCGCGTCGCCCTCGCCGACATAGATCACGTTCTGCCCGACGTCGGTGGCCAGCACGAAGAGCGACTCGCGGCGGCCGCCGATCCCCAGCCCCTTGCGCTGGCCGACCGTATAGAAATGGGCCCCGTTGTGCTCGCCGATCTTCTTGCCGTCGCGCACGGTGTAGCGCCACGGCTCGGCCAATGCCGGAAGGTCGTCGGGAGCCACGGTGCGGGCGTATTTCGGCCAGTCGGCCCGTATCTCGTGGACGTTGCCCTTCCGGGCCGCGAGCTTCTGTTGCAGAAAAACCGGCAGGTCGACCTTGCCGACGAAGCAGATGCCCTGCGAATCCTTGCGCCTGGCCGTAGCCAAGTGCTGCTCTTCGGCGATGCGCCGCACTTCGGGCTTGGTAAGCCCCCCGACGGGGAAAAGCGCCCGCGACAGCTGCTCCTGCGACAACTGGCAGAGGAAATAGCTCTGATCCTTGTTGCCGTCGACACCCGCCAGCAGGCGGTAATGCTCCGTGCCGTCGGCCGCCGCGACGCACTCCCGCCGGCAATAGTGTCCCGTCGCCACGAAATCGGCCCCCAGCCGCAACGCCTCCTTCAGGAAAACGTCGAACTTGATCTCGCGGTTGCACAGCACGTCGGGATTGGGCGTGCGCCCC
>ERZ1673744.1916-NODE-1916-length-16966-cov-5.840459_pt1 | contig 16966 bp, 9 predicted proteins | sample MGYA00580207_ERZ1673744 | MGnify/ENA primary metagenome ERZ1673744 (study PRJEB41218, sample SAMN15661751) | gut metagenome | host: Homo sapiens | place: Canada: London | collected 2015-08-20/2019-03-30 | study: EMG produced TPA metagenomics assembly of... | reverse complement strand
TTGTGGTGGTTTTATCTTCATAACTCATTTATCAATTATAACATAACCGTAGCCGTTTGTCAACTATTTTGTGCATATGTTAATAACAAGACACTTCAAAGTGCCGGATCTCAACCTCCTGAGTCAACGGAAAAGGGAACCACCATATGCAGATCAAGCAGCTTTTAGCGGCCGCGCTCATTGCCGCTGTCGTCCCTGCGGCATTCGCCGCAACGGGATACCTCGACCAGTCCGTCCCTGTGAACGGAAAGGCGACCGGCGACTTCCTCGGGAAGATCAATGTCGCCACTCCCGTTGAAGTCCTTGAGAAGAAGGGCGCCCAGGCGCTTGTGAGAGTCTCCGGATGGTCCCTCAAGGAATATCCCTCCCAGATCTTCAAGGCTCCGGGCGTGCGCATCGAAGAAGCTTCCTTTGACGAGGAAAAGGCCGTGAAGCTCGACCCGAAGTCGGGCGAAAAGACTGTTCAGGGCAACGTCTGGGTTCGCTCCTCCGCCCAGGGCTGGGTGCCGGCAAAGGCAATCACGACCAACATCAATGCGCTCTGGGCCCAGGGCAAGGCTCGCCACGCCGATGCCTGCTCGACCTGCCACGCGGCTCCTGCGGCGAATCACTTCACGGCGAACCAGTGGGCGACGCTTCTCCCGTTGCGCGGCGGCAGAACCGGCCACACGCGCAAGGGCGCCAACGAGCTCATGTTCCGCTGGCTGCAGGAACACGCCAAAAAATAGAGAGAAGCCTTCTGAGCTGAATGCAGGAATTTAGGAGCAGAACAAATGACCAATCGTCGCGAATTCTTCAAAGCCGCCGGTCTCGCCGGGGCGGCGTCACGATGGGCGAGCCTCTTTCGGGCGCGCCCGACCTTTCCCTCTCCCGGACCTTCGGCACGGGAAAGTCCGTACTCAATGACGGCGTCGTCATGAATGCCTCCCACTGGGGCGTCTACAAAGCCCATGTGAAGGGCGGCAAAATCGAGCGTCTCGAGCCCGTGGCGGAAGACGCAGCGCCCTCGCTTCAGCTTCAGGGCATCGCGCAGCAACCCTACAACACGGCCCGCATCCGCTACCCGATGGTGCACGAGTCCTATCTGAAGAAAGGCTGGAAGGCGGGCGGCAGAGGCCGCGGCTCCGAACCCTTCGTGCGCGTCACCTGGGACGAGGTCTTCGACATCATTGCGAAGGAGCTCAACCGCGTTCGCGACACCTACGGCCCCGCCTCCATCTACGGCGGCAGCTACGGCTGGATGAGTCCGGGCGCGCTCGGGTCGGCCCGCAACCTGATGCAGCGCTGCCTCAACCTCAACGGCGGCTTCACCGGCCACTACGGCGACTATTCAACGGGCTGCGCGCAGGTCATTCTTCCCTACGTGATCGGCTCCAACGGCGTCTACGAGCAGGTGACCGGCTGGGACCTCATCTGCGACAAGACCGAGCTCATCGTTCTCTGGGGCGCGGATCCGACGGTGACGAACGACATCGACTGGGCGACGACGCTGCATGAAAATGCCGAGGGCTTCCGCCGCGTGAAGGCGGCCGGAATTCCCGTGATTGCAGTGAACCCGCTCAAGCCCGATACGGCTGAATTCCTGGGCGAACAGTGCGAATGGATTTCGCCCAAACCCAATACCGACGTGGCGATGATGCTCGCGATGATGCACGAGCTCGAAACAAAGAACCTGGTCGACCGCGAATTCATCCGCAAGTACACGAAGGGGTACGACAAGTTCCTCCCCTACCTCCTCGGGCAGACCGACGGCGTCGCGAAGACTCCGGAGTGGGCTGAGGGCATCACGGGCGTAGCGGCCGAACAGATCCGGCTTCTTGCACACCTCATGCGCGAGAAGCGCTCCATGCTGATGGGCGGCTGGGGCATCCAGCGCGCCGAACACGGCGAACAGGTGCACTGGGCTATGGTGGTGCTCGCCGCCATGTGCGGCCACATCGGTCTCCCGGGCGGCGGCTTCGGCTTTACCTATCACTATTCGAACGGAGGCGCCGCGACTTCGGAAGCGCCGGCCTTCCCCGGCATTTCCGCGAACCCGAAGGGAAAGAACACCGGCATGGCCTGGGAAGGCCATTCCGTCGCCACGATCCCGCTTGCGCGCTTCACCGACTGCTTCCTCAATCCCGGGAAGACGATCGACTACAACGGCAGAAAGATCACCTATCCTGACATCCGTCTCGTCTTCTGGTCGGGCGGCAATCCCTTCGCGCAGCAGGAAGACACGAACGCCCTCGTGAAGGCCTGGAAGAAGCCCGACACGACGATCGTCTGCGACACGGTGTGGACGGCCTCCGCACGCATGTCGGACATTGTGCTTCCGGCCTGCACTTCGCTCGAGCGCAACGACATCACCTCGATCGGCTCCTATTCGAACCTGGGCTACGTCGCGATGCAGCAGGCGATCGAACCGCAGTACGAATCGCATTCGGACTTCTGGATCTACTCTCACCTCGCCGAAAAGCTCGGTCACGGAAAGGAATTCACCGAAGGCCTCGATGAAATGGGATGGTTGAGGCGCTTCTACGCACAGGCGAAGAAGGAGTCCGAAGCCTCAGGTCTCGAGATGCCCTCCTTTGAGGAATTCTGGAAGGCCGGCTGGATCACCTTCCCGGTGACGGACGACAGCCGCCGCTACAACTACCTCGGCGACTTCAGAAAGAACCCGATCGTCAATCCCCTCGGCACGGAGTCGGGCTTGATCGAGATCTACTCCGAAAAGATCGCTTCCTACCATTACGACGACTGCCCGGCGCACCCGGCCTGGCTCGAACCTACGGAATGGCTCGGCGCAGAGCTCGCGAAGAAGTACCCGTTTGCGCTCCTCACCTCGAAGAGCCGCTACCGCCTGCACTCGCAGCTCGACAGCACGGCTTCGAACCTCTTCGCGAACGTGGAGGAACGCGAACCCGTCTGGATCCATCCGGCCGCCGCCGAAAAGCTCGGACTCCGAAACGGCGACGTAGCCGTTGTTGAAAGCCGCCGCGGCAAGGTGCTCGCCGGCGTCACGGTCACCGACCGCATTCGTCCCGACACGGTCGTGATCCACCACGGCGCATGGTACTGCCCGGAAGAGCCGGGCGATGAAGGATCGCTCGACCTCCACGGCTGCGACAACGTTCTCACGATCGACATTCCGTCGTCGAAGCTCGCGTGCGGCAATGTAGCCAACACTTCGCTCGTGCGCATCGAGAAGTACGACGAGGAGGAGCTCCCGCCCGTCTACGTCCATCATCAGCCGAAAACCGCCCGCCGCTGAGGCCCGCCCGGCTGATGATTAAATGAATTGAGCCCCGGCACGGCCTTGCGCCTGCCGGGGCTCTTTATTTTTGGAACGGATCCGCCGCGGGTTTTCCGCGAGCGATCGCAGGCACTTAAACCGGCCAGTCCTCGAGCTTTTCCGCCGCATCCCAGAGCGCCCATTCGAGGCGGCAGGACGTGAGGTAGTTTTCCGTCATGCGCGCACGGCCTTCCGGCGATTCACCGCGGGCAAGCCGGTCCGCCAGCGCGACGGTGCTTTCGACCGTCTTCGAATAGGCCGGGTCGCCGTAAGCGGAAAGCCATTCCCGGTACGGGTTCTCCGCCTTGATGTTTTCAGCGATGAAGCGGCCCGCGGTCTCATACATCGTGAAGCAGGGAAGAAGCGCCGCCCAGGCTTCGCCGGCAGTGCCTTCCTCTGAAGCCTTTGCTTCCCAGGAGGCGTAAAAGAGCGTTGTCGGACGAAGCCGCATGAAAGGAGCTGTGTTGCGGCTGCCGCTGAACTTTTTGAGAAGCTCCAGCGTCCAGGTTTCGGTGCCTGCCGTGTCTTTGATCCATTGCGCGAGGAGCGAGCGGTCTTCCGGGTTCTCCAGCTTTGCGCAGGCGCGCGAAAGGCTCGCCGCATAATTGTTGAGGTAGCCCGCATTCTGAGCGAGGTACCAGAGAATTTTGTCCTTTTCGATAGTGCCGTCCGCAAGCGCCTTCAGAAAAGGATGATCGATGACGGCGCGCTCAATCGGACGGGCGCGTTCAAAAGCCTCAGCAGACCAGGAAGCCGCAGCATGGGCGTGAGGAAGAAATGCGAAGCCGAGGAGCGCCGCAGACTGAGTGAGAAGCGTGCGGCGGGAGGTGAGGAATGTCATGGAACGGAAGCTGCAGATTTGACTGCAGCCGGAATGAAGGGATGAAGCGAAGCGCCTTCATCGGGGGAATCTGCGCCTTGTCGGACTCACCACTTTAATGCTCCCGGCGCCATCCGGCAGACGGGGAGCTGGGAACAAAAAGATACCCGGCCGCGCTCGGGCTGACCGGGGTTCTTTTTGCCTTCTCTCCGATTCAGGCGCCTACACGAGGCCGAGCCAGCTCCAGTAGGTAGCGGTAAGAAGCAGGACGAGGAGATAGGCGGCAGCCGTGAGGATGATGCCCGTAAAGGCAAAAGTCTTCACGTCGAACGCGCCCGTCGAGTAGGCAATCATGTTCTGCGGCGCATTCACCGGGAGGATGAAGCCGAAGCTGATCACGTACTGCAGAATCATCGTCATGCCGAGGATGTTGACGTTCGGATCCTGAAGTTCCCCCAGGACCGCGATGATGATCGGAATGATGGCCGAAGCGAGCCCCGCCGCGGAAGCAAAGCCGAGGTGAACGATGATGAGGAAGGCCGCCATGATGGCGATGACGGCAAAGGTCGAGGCGTCGGCGAGGCTGAAGCCCGTCACGATGCAGTTGGCAAGCCACTGCGCGGCCTTGGTCGAAAGCAGCGCGGAGCCGAGCGAAATGCCGACGCCGAAAACGAGAACCGTGCCCCAGTTGATGCGGTCGACCGTGCCCTTCCAGTCCATGACGCCCACTCTGGGGAGCATGAGGAACGCAATCGCGCAGACGGTGGTGGTCGTCGTATCGAAGGGATGGAGCTTCTTCTCGGTAACCCAGAGGAAAAGGAGAATGAGGGAGATGATCGTGAGCTTCCATTCATTGGGGCTCATGGGGCCGAGGTCCGCGAGCTGCTTTCTGACGGCGGCTTCGCCGCCCTGGAAGGGCTCGACGCTCCCGCCCAGAAGCTTCGTCACGACGAAGTAGAGAACGACCGACATGAGCGCGGCAAAAGGGGCCGCCGCAATGAACCAATCGAGCCAGGAGATTTCCTGACCGGTAATGTCGCGGATGAAGTTGACGGCGACCATGTTCTGCGCGGCAGCCGTCTTGATGCCGACATTCCAGACGGAGTCGACCTGCGCGACCGTGATCATCAGCATGGCGCCGAAGGCGGATTTGATCTGGAGCCCGAAAGCCCGGATCATGCCGATCACGATCGGCACAAGGCACGCCACGCGCGCCGTGGTCGAGGGCACGAAGAAGGAGAGGATGAAGCCGCAGAGGATGATGCCGATGACGACGCGGTTGGGCGTGGCGCCGATTTTGGAGAGCGTGAGGAGCGCAATGCGCTTGTCAAGCCCCGTTCTCATCATGGCGACGGCCAGGAAGAGCGCCGCGCCGACGAGACAGAAGGCCGGCGACGAAAAGCCCGTGAGCGCCGTCTTCATGCCGGCCGTGGTGCCGATGATGCCCGTTCCGTCGGGTTTGGGCGAGAGCCCGATCAGGACGGCAATGAGCGCCATGATGAGGCCGCCCGAAACCGGGAAGGAGACGGCCGTGCTCGACCAGGTGATCACGGCGAAGACCATGATGCCGATCATGCGCTGCCCGGCAACGGTAAGTCCCTGCTGCTCGGGCGCAAGGCAGATGAGCGCGAGCGCGATGAAGGCGAAGATGAGGCCGAAGCGCTTGAAGAAGCCGGGCTTCGGCTCCTCGTTCTTTCGGGCATCGAGAGGCGCTCTCGCGGAAGCGGCTTCCGTTGAGGGCGGACGGGAATCTGTGGAGAGATTGGCGGCACTCGTCATGGTTATCTGGTCTTTGTTGTGTTGGAGCGGGAAAAGAAAAAGGAGCAAGAACCGTGCCGGACGCATCGGCTTAAGCGAAAAAAGGTCCTTGAGAAGTCATTCCCTTGACCGCGGCCGGTCTGTCCTCGTCAAAAGTTCTTAGGCGGAGCGACCGTCCGGGCGGAAGAGCAGCATCAAAAGGCATCCTGGCCGGATTGAAGGACCTGCGCGCATGCACCAAATCAATGCATTGCGAAGAAGCTCCTGCTCTTTAAGCGTGAAAGAAAGGGCGCCGGTCTTTTCACGGATCCGGCGCCCTATCTGCTTCAGGTCAGAGGAAGCAGCCCCCCGTCATCGCCAGGAGCGGGCGGTGCGCTCTTCGCGCAGTTCCTTAAGCCAGGCATCAACGGCCCGCGCGCACTCGCGGCCTTCGGCCACGGCATTGACGACAAGCGACTGCCCGCTTCTGCCGTCGCCCGCAGCGAAGACGCCTTCGGAAGCCGTGCGCCAGGCGCCTGCGCCATGAACCGGCGCCTCGATGCTTCCTCGCTTGTCGGTGCCGAGCCCGAGCGCTTCGACGAGTCGATGGGAGGGATGGGCGTAGCCCATGGCGATCAGCACCACGTCCGCAGGAATTTCCTTTTCCGTGCCTTCAACCGGCGTGATCTTTCGTCCCGGTCCCCAGGTGACCTCAACGGTCTTCACGCCCGTCACGACGTCCTCGCCCGTGAAGGACGTGGTGCTCGTTGAGAAGAGCCTCACGCATCCTTCCTCCTGCGAGGTGGACGTGCGCTTGATTTTCCGCCAGTCGGGCCATTCCTTGAGGAGATCAGCCTTTTCGGGGAGTTCGGCGTGATAGTCGAGCTGCGTCACGGATTTGGCTCCGAGGCGGTTCGCCGTGCCGATGCAGTCGCTTGCCGTTTCGCCGCCGCCGATCACGACGACGCGTTTTCCGCGCACGTCGATCGGATTGGGAACGCCTCCGGCGTTGACGCGGTTCTGCGCGATGAGGAAGTCGAGCGCAAAGTGGATCCCCTTGAGGCTCCTGCCGGGAAGCGGCAGGTCGCGGGGCACCTCGGCGCCGAGCGCGAGGACAACGGCGTCGTTCGCCGCAGAGAGCTTCTCAATCGAAATCGTGTCGACGGAATCGTCATGCACGCCGGCTTCGAGCGCTTCATCGTTTCTCCCCGCGCTCACGCGGGTCGAGAGGACGAACTTCACGCCTTCGCGCACGAGCTGATCGAGCCGTCTGTCGAGCACTTCATTCGAGAGCTTGAAGTCGGGAATGCCGTAGCGCAGAAGCCCGCCGGCCTTATCCATCTTTTCGTAGACCGTCACCTCGTGGCCCGCGCGGACAAGCGCCTGGGCGCAGGCGAGACCCGCGGGGCCCGACCCCACCACGGCGACCCGGCAGCCGGTCTTCGCGAAGGGGAGCACCGGCTGCACGAGCCCGTGCTCGAAGGCGTATTCGGCAATCTTGCGCTCGATCGACTTGATGCCGACCGCCTCGCGGTGAATGCCGAGGGTGCAGCTCTCCTCGCAAAGCGCCGGGCAGATGCGTCCGGTGATTTCGGGGAAGCTGCTCGTCTGGGAGAGCACCTCCCAGGCGCTCTGATAGTCCCCGTCCGTCACGTACTGCTGGAAGTCCGGCATCTGGTTGTGAAGGGGACACCCGTGCGAGCAGAAGGGAATGCCGCAGTCCATGCAGCGCGCCGCCTGATCGTGCGCCTCGTCGTCGGTAAGCGTCGAAATGAATTCGCGGAAGTGATGAATGCGGATCACCGCGGGTTCATGCTTCGGCTCAATGCGCTCGTACTTGAGAAAACCTTTGTCGAGTCCCATTTTCAGTGCTCCTCATCCCGGGAAAGTTCGGCGAGCGCCTTGCGGTACTCAAGCGGGAAAACCTTGGTGAAGCGGTCGAGCGCCTCGCCCCAGTCGTCGAGAATTGCGCGCGCAGCGGGACTGCCCGTGAGCGCGAGATGCCTTTCAAGAAGTCCGCGGAGCACTTCTTCGTCAGAGAGACCGAGGTGCCTCGGTTCAATCGCCGGCTGCTCGGACTTCGGGAGCACCTTCGAGAGCGTGAATTTGCCGCTGCTCATGCGGCCGGCGAGCACGTTCTCCGGGTCATAGACATAGGCCATGCCGCCCGACATGCCAGCGGCGAAGTTGCGCCCGGTGGGTCCGAGGACAACCACCGTGCCGCCCGTCATGTATTCGCAGCCGTGGTCGCCCACGCCCTCAACCACAGCGCTCGCGCCGGAATTGCGCACGGCGAAGCGTTCGCCGGCGACGCCCGAAATGAAGACTTCGCCGGAAGTGGCGCCGTAGAGGCAGGCATTACCGGCAATGACGTTCTCTTCGGGCTTCCCGTCAAAGGCGTCGCTTTTCTTAAGCGCAATGGAGCCGCCCGAGAGGCCTTTGCCCACATAGTCGTTGGCGCCGCCCGTGAGGCGCAGAGAAATGCCCTGACCCAGGAATGCGCCGAAGCTCTGACCGGCAATGCCGTGAAGCCTGAAGAGCGCAAAGTCTGCGGGAAGCGCTTCCTTCCCGGCTTCAGCCGCCACGCCCGAAAGGAGCGTGCCGACGGCGCGGTCGGTATTCCCGACCGGGGAATCCACAACAAAGGATTTGCCCGTCTTCAGCGCGTCGCGAAGCTTCGCGACGTACTGCATGTCGAAAGCCTTCTCGAACTCATGATCCTGCGGTTCGCAGGAGAAGATCGGATCGCCCGACGGATTTTCCGAACGATGGAGGATGCGGTCGAGATTGAGGAGATTCCCCTTCGTGCCGGGCGCGTGGTCAACCTTCTTCAGAAGCTCGGTATGACCAATCAGCTCGTCGAAGTGCCTGACGCCGAGGCTTGCCATGATTTCGCGCACTTCGCGGGCGACGAAGCGGAAGTAGTTTTCCACGTGCTCGGGGAGACCCACAAACTGCCGGCGAAGTTCCGGATCCTGCGTGGCGATGCCCGCGGGACACGTGTTCTTCTGGCACTTGCGCATCATGAGGCAGCCCATCGCCACGAGGGGCGACGTGCCGAAGCCGAATTCGTCGGCGCCGAGAATGGCGCCGATCACCACGTCGCGGCCCGTCTTGATCTGGCCGTCGACCTGGAGGCGGACGCGCGAGCGGAGCCCGTTCATGACGAGCGTCTGCTCGACGTCGGCGAGCCCGATTTCCCAGGCGCTGCCCGCGTGCTTGATGGAGGTGGCGGGCGCCGCGCCCGTGCCGCCGTCGTGGCCCGACACCACAATGTGGTCGGCCTTGCACTTCGCCACGCCCGCGGCCACGGTGCCGATGCCGACCTGGGAGACGAGCTTCACGCTCACGCCCGCATTGACGTTCGCGTACTTGAGATCGAGGATGAGCTGCGCCAGATCCTCGATCGAGTAGACGTCATGGTGGGGCGGCGGCGAAACGAGTCCGATGCCGGGGAGCGAATGACGCAGCATGCCGATGTACTTCGAGACCTTGTGTCCCGGGAGCTGGCCGCCTTCGCCGGGCTTCGCGCCCTGCGCCATCTTGATCTGAATGAGGTCGGCGTTGGCGAGGTAGTCCGTCGTGACGCCGAAGCGGCCGGAAGCCACCTGACGCACTCTCGAGCGGAGGCTGTCGCCCTTCTTCAGGGGATAGTCGACGACGACGTCGTCGCCGAGAACCGCCTTGAGGGTCGTCGCCTTCCCGATCACGCCGTTTCTGCGGACGTCCTCGCCGCCTTCGCCGGAATTGCTCATGGCGCCGAGACGGTTCATGGCGACCGCCATCGTCACGTGCGCTTCCGTGGAGATGGCGCCCATCGACATCGCGGCCGTCGAGAAGCGGCGGATGATGAGCTCTTCCTTCTCCACGCTCTCGAGCGGCACGGACTTGCCCGGCACGAACTCGAAGAGCCCGCGGATCGTAAGGCGCTTCTTCGTCTGATTGTTGATCGTCTCCGCGTACTTCTCGTACTCTTCCCAGCTCTTCTGACGAACGGCGCGCTGCAGATGCACGATCGCTTCCGGGGTCCAGAGGTGGGATTCCCCGTCCTCGCGGAACATGTAGCTGCCGCCTGCGGGGAGCACCGGCGTCATCATGATCGGGGTCGAGAAGGCGCGGCGGTGAATTTCAACCGCTTCCCGGGCGACGTCGAAGAGGTCGAGCCCCTCAATCGGGCTCGGCGTATTCGTGAAGTACTTGTCGACGAAGGACTTCTTGAGGCCCACGGCCTCAAAGATCTGCGCGCCCACATAGGACATGTAGGTCGAGATGCCCATGCGGGCCATGATCTTGTAGAGACCCTTGTCGATCGCGTGGATGTAGTTCTCTTCAAAGCGCTCCCGGTCCTCTTCCGTTCTGGCGAGGCTCTTAACGACGGAGAGCGCGAGATAGGGATGCACGGCCTCGGCGCCGTAGCCGCCCAGAGCCGCAAAGTCGTGAACCGAGCGCGCGGAGCCCGTTTCAACGACAAGGCCCGTGCTCGTGCGCAGGCCGTGCTCAACGAGGCACTGGTGAACGGCCGAAGTTGCAAGAAGCGCCGGAATGGCGACGCGGTCGCGATTCACCTTGCGGTCCGTGAGGATCAGGATGTTGATGCCGCTCTTCACGGCATCGACCGCGGCGGCGCGAATGCTCGCCAAGCGCGCTTCAATGCCGTCGGGGCCCCAGGAGAGCGGATACGTGATGTCGAGTTCGCGCGAATGGAACTTGTTGTCCGTAAAGCGGCTGATCGAGCGGATGCGCTCCATCTGCGCTTCAGTGAGCACCGGCTGCTCGACCTCAAGGCGAACCGGGGGATTCGTTGCCATGATGTTGAGGAGGTCCGGACGCGGACCGATGAAGCTTACGAGCGACGTCACCATTTCCTCGCGGATCGGATCGATCGGCGGGTTCGTCACCTGAGCGAAAAGCTGACGGAAATAGTCGTAGAGCATCTGCGGACGCTCTGAGAGGCAGGCGAGCGGCGCGTCGTTCCCCATCGACATCACCGGGTCCTGTCCCTCGCGGGCCATGGCCTTCAGAATCCGCTCCACGTCCTCGCGGCTGAAGCCGAAGACGCGCATGAGGGACTTCTGCGGGAGCGCGAGCTTCTCAGGCACGGGCGTCTCGTGAATGTCGTCGATGCGGATTCTGATCTTGTCGATCCATTCCTGATAGGGATGCTGCGTGGCAAGCGAAGTCTTGAGCTCTTCGTTGCCGATGATTCTCCCCTGCTCCATGTCGATCAGGAGGATCTTTCCGGGCTCGAGCCTCCAGCGGCGGCGGATGCGGGATTCCTCGATCTGCACGGCGCCCGATTCGGAGGCCATGACGACCAGGTCGTCCTTGGTGGTGAGGTAGCGCGCGGGCCTCAGGCCGTTGCGGTCGAGAATGGCGCCCACCTGGCGGCCGTTCGTGAAGGCGACCGCGGCCGGGCCGTCCCAGGGCTCCATGAGCGCGGCGTTGTATTCGTAGAGCGCGCGAAGCTTCGGATCCATCGAGGCATTCTTTTCCCAGGCCTCGGGGATCAGCATCATCGCCGCCTGAGCGAGCGGGTAGCCCCCCATGACGAGGAGTTCAAACGCGTTGTCGAAGGATGCCGAGTCGGACTGGCCCTGGAAAATGAGAGGCCAGACCTTGTCGAGGTCGCTCCCGAGCACGGGCGAGGAAATATGCTTTTCGCGCGCCTGGATCCAGTTGAAGTTGCCGCGCAGCGTATTGATTTCGCCGTTGTGGGCGATCATGCGGAAGGGGTGCGCGAGCTGCCACTGCGGGAAGGTGTTGGTCGAGAAGCGCTGGTGGATCATCGCGAGCGCGGAGGTGCAGCGGGCGTCCTGCAGGTCGCGGTAGTAGACGCCGACCTGGGTGGCAAGAAGCTGCCCCTTATAGACCACGGTTCTCGCCGAACACGAGCAGATGTAGAACTCGCCGCAGTGCCTCAGCTTCAGATTGGCGATGGCGATCGAGCTCCGCTTTCTGATGATGTAGAGCTTTCTTTCGAGCGCATCCGTCACGAGAACGTCGGGGCTGTGCCCGATGAATATCTGCCGTATCACCGGCTCCTTCTCGCGCACGACGGGCGACATCGGCATGTCGCGGTCGACGGGCACGTCGCGCCAGCCGAGGATCACCTGGCCTTCGGCGCGCACCGCACGCTCGATTTCTTCCTGACAGGCGTGGCGCGAGGCTTCCTCGCGCGGCAGAAACACCATCCCGACGCCGTATTCGCCGGCGGGCGGAAGCTTCACGCCCTGGTTCATCATGTCGTCGCGATAGAGCTGATCCGGAATCTGAATGAGGATGCCAGCACCGTCGCCCTGCAGGGGATCGGCGCCGACAGCGCCGCGGTGGCGCAGGTTCTTCAGAACCTCGAGCGCCTGACTCACGATGCTGTGGCTCTTCTGGCCCTTGATGTGCGCGATAAAGCCGACGCCGCATGCGTCGTGCTCGTACTCGCTCCGATATAAGCCGCCGGTATTCTCCATTTTGTTCCTTACCCTGAAGCATCGTCGGAGAAGGCGGACGGACTGAAGTCTTCAAGCCTTTAGCCGCACCCTGGTCTCGTTCTCTGCCCCGTGCTGGTCTGCCGTCGACCCGGCTTGCCTTCCGTGAAGCCTTCCGAGGGGCTTGCGGAACCGGGTCTGCAGACGTTTTTCTTGACATGCGCCAGAGGAGAACCATCAGTGATTCGCTCTGAGCGCGGGGGTCGCCCGCTCCGCTCTGAGCGGAGACAGGTCTGAGGCATTAAGAATGCTTGATTGCGGATGCCGTCAATCCGGGTTCTCCCGAGGAGAAGGCGGTGCAAGCATTGATCGAAGTCATAAAAAAGAAAATTCGTGCCTTGCCTTCTGGGAGAAATGCCTTAGGGGTGAAGGAGATTCTCCTTATGACTTTTTGGGGAGAAAGGCAAAAAAATCCCCCGGCGCCGAAGAGGACTTTCCGGGGGATTTTTCGGGACCGCTCGCGGCGGTCCCGGGAACTTTCAGTGCAGTCAATCAGGCTGCGGCAGCCTTCTGCTTTCCGCGCAGGCTGTGGAGAACCACAACCGACACGATCAGAAGAAGGAGCGCCGTGCCGAGCGAGAGCCAGAGGTTGCCGTGCGAGAGGCCGGCGACGAGGTACCCCACGGCCGAGCAGGCGGCAACGAGAAGCGCATAGGGAAGCTGCGTCGCCACGTGCTCGATGTGGTTGCACCCGGCGCCTGCCGACGAAAGAATCGTCGTATCGGAAATCGGAGAGCAGTGGTCGCCGAAGACAGAACCCGCGAGGGTGGCCGAAAGAACGACGATCGTGAGCGAGGGATCAATGCCCTGAACGACCGGCACGACGATCGGGATGAGGATGCCGAAGGTGCCCCAGGCCGTGCCCGTCGAGAAGGCGAGGAAGGCCGCGATCACGAAGACGACCGCCGGGAGGAAGAGCGAGAGGCCCGCGCCCGACTGCGTCACGATGGACTCGACGAACTGCGGCGTGCTGATGAGGTCGCGGCAGACGCCCGAGAGCGTCCAGGCGAGAATCAGAATGATGTTGGCCGGAAGCATGAGCTTCATGCCTTCAAGAAGCCCCTGCATGAAGTCGGCGAAGGGAACGAGCTTTCTCGGCACGTAAAGAAGGAAGGCGACGAGCACGGAGCCGAAGGCCGCCCACACGAGGGCCGAAGCGGCCGACGAATTCCCGATCGAGGCCTGGAACGAGTGGTACGCCGGATCGGCGCCCCAGTAGCCGCCCGAATACATGAGCGAAAGGACGGCGAGCACGATGAGGGCGCAGATCGGAATCAGCATGTCGGAGACGCGGCCCCTGGGATTGGGCTTCGGGGGTTCCGCTCCGCCCCCTCTCACGCCGCCCGTGTCGCCCGCGGCAGCGCGTTCTTCAGAGCGGCGCATCGGCCCGAAGTCGAGGCCCGTGGCGATGATGAAGAACACCATGAAGATCGAGAGGAGCGCGTAGAAGTTCCAGGGAATCGAGGCGATGAAGGCCGCCATGTCGGACTCAAAGACGCCGTTGCCCTTCAGGGACGAGCCCACAGCTGCCGCCCAGGAGGAGACCGGCGCGATGATGCAGACCGGAGCCGCCGTCGAGTCGATGATATAGGCGAGCTTCGCGCGCGAGACGTTGTAGCGGTCGCAGAGCGGACGCATCACAGTGCCGACGGAGAGGCAGTTGAAGTAGTCGTCGATGAAGATCAGGATGCCGAGGCCCGAGGTCGAGAAGAGCGTCGCGCGGCGCGTCTTCACGCGCTCGACCGCCCAGTTGCCGTAGGCCTTCGTGCCGCCCGACATGGCAACCACGTAAACCAGGGCGCCCAGAAGCGAGGTGAAGATCAGGATGTTGAAGTCGACCTTGTTGCCCATCAGCGTGAAGGTCGTCTGCAGCGTATCCATGATGACGTTCCCGTCGGTGCCGATCGTGTAGATCAGGGTGCCCGTCAGGATGCCGATCAGGAGGGATGAGAGCACTTCCTTCGTCAGAAGCGCAAGAACGATGGCAACAATCGGCGGAACGATGGACAGCCATCCAGCGGCATAGGGTTCCATATTTTTTGTTTTTGTCTCTGAGGATGCCTTCGAGGGCGCGATTCAAGGATCAGACTGCGCAGGCACCCGGTTCATCGGGGAAGGCTCTGCCTCTTAAAGGGCAGAGCCGGAAACTTTTCCGCATTATGCAACAAGTTGTTGCTTGGGAAATGTTTTGAGAAGAACGGGCGCAACGCCGGCCGCTCGCCCGAAAAATCCCGTTCTGCCTACTCCGGAAGTCCGTCCCGACGCATTGCTCCCCATATCAGGGTTTTCTCCCATAGCATATTTTCGCTTCTGAAAACGAGCTTTTTTTTGCGGATTTATCCCAGTTTTTAAGCCCGTGAATCGGACTTCTGAAAAGAGAAACTTTCGAAACCTGAACGAGCGGCAGAGCTGCCGCCCCCTATTCCTTCGGAGTTTCAAATGACCTCACTCAGCTCCTACGCTCTTACACTGCGCGGAAGAGACTATTCGCCCCTCATCGTGGGCGGCATGGGCACGAATATTTCCACGGCCGAGCTGGGTCTCGCCGTTGAAAAGCTCGGCGGCATTTCTCATCTTTCGGACGCCATGCTGATGGACGTCTCGGACCGCCTTTTCGGCACGCGCTTCACTGCAGCGAAGGCAAAGCTCTACGCGGGCCTGAGGGACGCCGCGGACAAATCGGCCGAACTTTTTGATCTCGACGCCGTTCGCGAAGCGACCATCCGCTACATCTCGAACGTCATGCAGCGCACCACCGGCCGCGGGCTCATGCTCATCAACTGCATGGAAAAGCTCACGATGAATTCGGGGCTCGATACGCTCAAAACCCGCCTCAACGCGGCGCTCGACGCCGGGATCGACGGCATCACGCTCTCGGCGGGCCTTCACCTCTCGAGCTTCCGCCTGATGTCGGAGAACAAGCGCTTTCACGATGCGCTCCTCGGGATCATCGTCTCCTCCTCTCGCGCGCTCAACCTTTTCCTCAGAAAGAGCGCCGCAACCGGACGCCTCCCCGACTACGTCGTGGTTGAAGGCCCCTTGGCCGGCGGCCACCTCGGCTTCGGCATGGAGGACTGGAAGAATCATTCGCTCGAAGCCATCGTGAAGGAAGTGAAGGCGTTTCTTGCGGAAAAGAACCTCTCCATTCCGGTGATTGCCGCGGGCGGAATCTTCACGGGCGGAGACGCCGCGCGCTTTATGGGCGAGGTGGGCGCGAACGGCATTCAGGCCGCCACCCGCTTTGCCGTCACCGAAGAGAGCGGCCTCACGTGCGCCGCCAAGCAGGCGTTCTTCAATTCGAAGCCCGAAGACATCGAAGTGAACGGCCTCTCCCCCACGGGCTATCCGATGCGCATGCTGAAGTGCTCTCCGGCGATCGAAAGCGACATTCGTCCCAACTGCGAAGCCTACGGGTACCTTCTCAACCACGGCGAATGCGCCTATCTCAAGGAATGGAAGCTCCGTCATGAGGCGATGAGCGCGGGCGAACCCGTTCCCCCGAAGGAAAAGGGCTGCCTCTGCACCCATATGAGGAACTACAAGGTGTGGACGTGCGGCGCCATGGCGTCGCGCCTTCGCGAAACCACCATCCAGAAGGAAGACGGCGAGTGGATCCTCCCCACGGCCGCCGACGTCTACGAGGACTACATGGAGAGCACGGGCAGCGAAATTCGTCTGCCGAAGGCCGCGCAGGACTACCTCAGGGAGCACCAGACTCACCAAGCGTCCCAGACGAACCTCAGTTCCGGATTCGTCCCGCAGGTTGCGCCCCAGTTCTTCAGGCCCTTTGCCGGCACGAACCGGGAAGTTTCCGCCAAGGCCGGCTCATAACTTCGCGGGCGGCATGACCGATTAAACCGCCTTTTCAAAAGGCTCCAGCCTTCTCCGGAAGTTTTCCCCGGAGAAGGCTTTTTTTTCAGCCGGAGGAATTCCGTTTTCCTCATCGAATCCGCCTCGTCGACGGACTGGTGCGGCAGAACGATTTCCTAACGGTTTTGCGCCCGGGAACGTTTTCGTTCCGGGACAAAACGGATTAGACTCCACCGCACTCAATCGAAAGGCTGTTTTCAATAGCCTTTAATTAATATCTGAGGAGACTTTCAGATGTCTGACCAGGAACTTGCTGCCGGCGCTGCCGCCCCCGACTTCACCCTTGAGAGCGATTCCGGCGAATCCGTCACGCTTTCTTCCCTGAGGGGCAAGGGCGTCATTCTCTACTTCTACCCCAAGGACAACACGGCAGGCTGCACGGCCGAAGCTCAGGGCTTTCGCGACCATCGCGACGACTTCGCCGCGCTCGGCTACCAGATTCTCGGCGTTTCGCGCGACAGCGTGAAGAGCCACTGCAATTTCCGCGACAAGCAGTCGCTCAACTTCCCGCTCCTTTCCGACAAGGAAGAGACGGTCTGCAATCTTTACGGCGTGATGAAGGAAAAGATGATGTGCGGCAGAAAGTGCTTCGGCATCGAGCGCTCCACCTTCGTGATCGACCCCGAAGGGAAGATCCTTCATGCGCTTCGCGGCGTCAAGGCGAAGACCCATGTTGAGGAACTCCTCAAGCTCCTCAGGGCCTGAAGCCTTTTGCTTCTGAAGTAGTATCGGGTAGAGGGCCCCCTTGCAGGGTACCCCCTCCCACACCGCATGGCCCCG
>ERZ1673744.1901-NODE-1901-length-17069-cov-6.018103_pt1 | contig 17069 bp, 12 predicted proteins | sample MGYA00580207_ERZ1673744 | MGnify/ENA primary metagenome ERZ1673744 (study PRJEB41218, sample SAMN15661751) | gut metagenome | host: Homo sapiens | place: Canada: London | collected 2015-08-20/2019-03-30 | study: EMG produced TPA metagenomics assembly of... | reverse complement strand
TCAAATTTTATATAACAATATGGGCTTTGGTTTTTGCCAAGGCTCTTTTTATTTTCATTAATGGTGCTTTAATTACTCATAATTTACGAATTGTTCTTTTTTTTGTATTGACACACAAATTTATGAATGATATTATAAAAATATAGATTTCTAAAATTTTTGTTGAAATATGCAATAAATGAAATGAGGTTATTTATTTGATAAAAAAATCACTTGCACTAATTATGGCAGCAATGATTGCTATGTCGTTTACAGCTTGTAATAATGGCTCTGATGTAGAATCTTCTGCTGAATCCACTAATACATCATCTTCCGCAGAAAGTAGTGTTGTATCAGAAACAGAATCAAAGACTACATCAAATTCAGAATCGAGTACTACATCATCAGAAACAAGCCAATCTACTAAGTATTCAATTTCAGATTTGAAAATTCCAAGCGGTTGTGGACCACTCTTAAAGCCAGCTCTGCAGGAATTTATGAATACTATGGATTCAGAAAAATATCTTATAAAGTATTCTGTTGAATATCTTACAGAATCTACAAATAGCAAGGTCGTTAAGGGTACAAATACTGTTAAGAGAAGTGGCAATAAGATATCTTCATTTATGGACGCAGAAGACTATGATACAAATCTCCAAATTGTTAAAGATAATAAGGTCTATGAAGTTGATGATAGTAAAAAGACAGTAACATGGGCAAATGTAGAAGATAATCTTGTTGATAATTTTACAGTTTATACTGCAAATATTTTCTATATTAGCTCACTTGAACTTTGCGGAAGTGGCAAGGAAACAATAAATGGCACAGAGTATGACTATGAAGAATATAAAGAGCCTGAAAGTAACTCATCTGCAAGTGAATCTTCTGCTGAATCATCAGGAGAAAAAAAGGTTGAAAGAGCAAGATATTATTTTGATAGCAATGGAAAGTTAGCAGGCTTAAAGCATACGCAGAACAATTATTACTATACAACAATGATTATTGAGCTTAGTCAAAATGTAAGTGATGCCGATTTTGAATATCCATCAGATTATACACTTACAGAAAGAAGTGAGCTTTCTGAGGATTCAGCTGCTTCTTCAACAGCGTCTTCAACTTCATCAAACTAAAGAAAGTAGGAGTAATAAAATGAAAAGATTTTTTGCAATTATATTATCAGCACTTATACTAACTTCTTTTGCTGCTTGTAATAATGATTCTGGTACAGAAACAAACGCTTCTAAAGCAGAAGGTGGAATATCAAGCTCTGCATCAGATAGTGAAAGCAGGAGTTCTTCAAGTTCAGAAAGTAAGACTTCTTCTGAAACTAATAGCGGTTCTTCAAAGTCAGAGAGTACATCTTCAGGCAGTAATTCATCTGAAACAACATCTTCTTCAAAAACTTCTGATACAAATAAGCTTTCAAATGCAACTATGGCAAAAAATGCAGGAGCTTTGCTCAAAGATGGCTTACATAATTTCTTTGTAGAGCTTGATGAAGATAAGTATCGCCTTGAAATTGATATGTTTACTACAACATCAAATTCATCAAAGGTTGTTATAATAACTCGTGACAAAAATAATATTTCTGCGGCAACAGGTGATTCTAAGGATAACCTTAGTAAGTCTATTGTTAAGGATGACAAGGGATATGTTATTGATGATACAAAAAAGACTGTAACTTGGTCTAAGTTTGAGAAAGGCTATGCAGAGAACTATACAGAATATCTTGCAAAGCTTTTCTATATTACTGATATAGAAATGCTCAAGAGCGGAAAAGAAAAATTTGGTGACAAAGAAATGGACTATGAAGAGTATAAAATCATAGTAAATAAATCATCTTCCGCTTCATCAGAATCTTCAAAAGTCGAAGAACAGCATGTAAAATATTATTTCGATAACAAGGAATTTAAGGGAATGAAAATCATTAATGGTAATGATTACTATGCCCTTAGAATTGTTTCTATGACACACGAAATTCCTGATGGAGAATTTGATTATCCATCAGATTACAAGCTTATTCAGGCAGAAGAATATTCTTATGCAGTAGATGGTTCTTCAAGTGCAGAATCAAGCAAGGCTTCAACAAGTTCAAAATCTTAATAAATTAAATAAATCCTCTTGCTGAAAAGCAGGGGGATTTTTTCTACCCTTCTGTGCTTTGAAAAGGCTTGAGCGAAGCTTTAGATTTTATTGAGTTATATCAAAAAGACTTGAATTAAATCTGAATATATCATAAAATAATAATAAAGTTTATAAATCGGAGGAAAACTTGTGAGAATTGGTGCATCAACAGCTTGTTTATATCCTATGGAAACAGAAAAAGCCGTAGCTACACTTATAGAAAACGGATTTCGCATAATAGAAATTTTCTTTAACTCATTTTCTGAGCTTGAGCCTGAATATCTTGAAAAGCTTAACGAATATATTTTGAAAAAAAATTGTGAGGTTGTGTCTATACACCCATTTTTATCGGGAATGGAGCCATTTCTATTTTTCTCAAACTATGAACGAAGATTTTATGATACTGTAGATTTTTACGAGAAATTTTATAGGGGAGCTCAGATTTTAGGAGCAAAAAAGCTCATACTTCATGGTGGAGTTTTTCCAGATAGATATAATCTTTCTGATGAAGAATATTGCAAACGCTTTGATATTATTGCGAAAAGGGGAAGAAAATTCGGGGTAGAAACTTTGCACGAAAATGTAAATAAGTTTCGTGCATCATCACCGGATTTTATAAAAACTATGAGAAAGATTATTCCAGATAGTGCAAAATTTACGCTTGATTTAAAACAGGCAGTGCGTTCTGGATATAGTCCTTTTGAAATTTTAGATTCAATGGGAAATAGCTTGAAACATATTCATATCAATGACCATACTAACGGAAAAGATTGCTTGCTCCCATTTTATGGGGATTTTAATTATAAGGAGTTTTTTTCAGAATGCAGAAAAATAAGCTATGACGGAGATGTGATTATTGAAATTTATAAAAATAACTTTGATGATGTTTCAGAACTTATGAGGAGTGCAGAAAAGCTTTCTAAACTTCTTTGAGAGAATAAATAATTTAATAATAAATTAGTTTTGTAGTTAAAATTTAAAAATATTCTAAAATATATTAAAATTATTCAAAAGTGCTTGAAATTATTGATAAAATATGGTAAAATTTATGATGCTTAAATCGTTTTAAAAACTTTATTGTTAGGAGGATACCAATATGTTAAAGCATATTGTTTTTTGGAAAATCAAAGACAATGAAGATAAAGAAAAGAATATGGAACAAATGGTCAAAATGCTCTATTCTTTGGATGGGAGAATTAAAGGTCTTGAGTCTGTTGAGCTTGGCTATAATTTAGATTTTTCTTCTGAATATGATGTTGTTCTATGTGCTGTTCTGAAATCTCCAGGAGCTTTGAAATTCTATCAGAATCACCCAGACCATGTTAAATGCAAAAAATTTATTTCAACTATTGCAGAAAAGAGAGTGGCTTTCGATTTCGTACCTGAAGACCCTGATTTCCTTGATATATCACCAGATATACTTGATTTCGATGAAAAGAAAGAGTCTAAAATAAGTTCACCTGAGCCAATAGTACTTGTTACAAATATCGAAAAACCTAAGCTTGGTGAGCCACCTATTGAAAAAGTAAAATCTTCTGCTGGAAAAATTGAAGATGCAAAGCCAGCAGAAGCTTTTGCTGAAAAGGCAGAGCAGAGCAAAACATCAGAAAAATCAAAAGCTGCTGATAAGAAATTACAGATAGATGTTTCTGATATTCAAACCGCTTCGGACGAATATCAAAGCCTTGTAAGACCAGTTATTCCTGGTATAAATGCTCCAATTGATTTTGTTCCAACAGAAGAACCCGAACCAGATTATAATATTATTCCTGATTTTATACAGAAGTCTATTAAAGAGGCTCAGGAAGATTATGATGTATTAGAAGCTATTGTTGATGAAGAAGACCCATATGGTTTTGAAGTTGCAAATGAGCCTGAAAAACCAGTCGAGGTTGAAAAGCCAGTCGAGGTTGAGAAGCCAGTCGAGGTTGAGAAGCCGGTCGAGATTGAAAAGCCAGTCGAGGTTGAGAAGCCAGTCAAGGTTGAGAAGCCAGTCGAGGTCGAAAAGTCAATCGAGGTTGAAAAGGCAGTCGAAACTGCACCTACGCCTGTTGCACCAAAGTCTAAAGTAAACGAATCTGATATTCCTCCTATACCTGTAAAACATGGAAAATCACGCCTTTTTGAAAATAAAAACGAAGAAGAAACTCCGCAAGAAGTCGATATGAGCAATAAATGGCGTTGCCCATCATGTGGCCGTTTAAATGCTAACTATGTTGGTACTTGTGGTTGCGGTACATCTAAGCCGTTAAATGATTTTATTTCAGATGATAATACTGAACAAAATCAAGTACAAGAAGAAACACCTTCAAATGCTTGGAGATGTCCTGAATGTGGTGCTTTACACGCTAATTTCATAACTGATTGCAAATGTGGATATATTAAACCAGATGGATTTACAGTAAATCCAATTACAGGCGGTTTAAGTTCTGATGATTCAAATAGTCTTCCTCCATTTGCTCCAATGAAAGCTTCAGATATTGCATCAACTCCTCAAAAAGAAATTGGTACAGATATGCCAAAACCTATACCTATGGAAGTTTCTTCTATGAATAAGGAAGAGGCTAGTGGTTTGAAGTTTGGCGAACATAAGTTAGGCTTTGGTAAACCTGCTTCAAGAGCATCTAAAAATTCAGAACTAACACCACCTCAAGCACCGGTTAAGGTTCCAACGCCACCTCCGGCACCAGTTAAGGCACCAACGCCACCTCCAGCACCAGTTAAGGCACCAACGCCACCTCCAGCACCAGTTAAGGCACCAACGCCACCTCCAGCACCAGTTAAGGCACCAACACCGCCTCCAGCACCAGTTAAGGCACCAACACCACCTCCGGCAAAACCAGAAAAGAAGTCATTCTTCGGACGCAAGAAGAAAGAGAAAGAAAAGGAAAAAAAGCAAGAATTTGATATGACTAAGTTTTGGAAATGCCCAAAATGTGGAAAATATAACCATAATTATGTTGGTACTTGTGGTTGTGGCGAAGCAAAGCCATTTGATTTTGATTTCGGGGAAATCAAGGAAGATGATAAATCCTTTATTCCTAAGTCAAATGCTTGGAAATGCCCACAGTGCGGAAAGCTTAACAATAATTTTGTTTCAGTTTGCCACTGTGGATATAGCAATCCTGATATAGCTGAATAATAAAATGTACTTATAAATTAAGACAGCATAAATCGTTTTTTGGACGAGTTATGCTGTCTTTTTAATCTTTTCTTTTTTTGACTTTTGCAAGAGGATTGCTTTCAGCTGCTTTTTCCATTTGAGTACTTGAAAGATGCGTATAAATTTCGGTAGTGCTAAGACTTTCATGACCAAGAATATCTTTGAGTATTCTTATATCAACATTTCCGTGCTGATACATCAGCGTAGCAGCAGTGTGCCTTAATTTGTGAACAGAATATCCAGTAGAGCCATTTGGAGATGTGAGACCGATTTCGGAAAGATATTTTTTGACAAGCCATTGAATAGTTTTAGGACTTATTCTGTTTCCATTTCTGCTGATGAAAAGAGCATTTTTATCTTTAGATGATTTGATACTTCCGTTAGGTCGAAGGGGAAGATAGTCCTTAATTGCAGATATGCAGGCTTCATTAAGATATACGATTCTTTCCTTGCTGCCCTTGCCAAAAAGCCTTAAGGTTTTTTCTTCATAGTTTATGTCAGTAAGATTTATTCCGACAAGTTCTGAAAGACGCATACCACAATTCAAGAATAGTGTCAGTATGCAATAATCACGCTCTTTGTACTTTCCATCGATGGTATTAAGTAGTTCTATACTTTGCTCTAAAGAGAGAAACTTAGGTAATTTTTTTGATAGTTTTGGCGTATCAAGTCCCTTTGAGGGGTCGTAGTCAATTAAATTAAGCTTTTGATATAAAAAGTTAAAAAAAACTCTTATTGCACAAGATTTTCTTGCACGAGCTGCTGCTCCATTATTTCGTGTACTTATACAATAGTTCATAAAATAGCTTATATCATTAAAGCTGATTGTCTTTATAAAATCAAGGTCTATGTCATCTATTGCGATTTTTTCTTCTTCGATATTTTCATCAACAATTCCCTTATGTTTTTTCATATATCTGAAAAATGTACGCAAACTAATAAAGTATTCATTAACTGTATTTTCTGAACGACCTTTTACATTTTGCATATAGCTGAGAAATTGCTGTAAAAGTTCAAAGGATTCGTCAAGATATTGTTTTTTCATAAGTTCACCCCATAAAAGCTATTATTTTAATTATAACATAATGATTTTATAAATTCAAAGTTTCGACAGTTCGATGTCAAAAAAATATTGAAAAGTTTGTGATAAATTGCATATTTTTTTATTAACAAATTCTTGAAAAATATATAAATTTTGGATATAATAAATTTATACGATTTTTTAAGCTATTATATATTTGATTACGAGGAGATTTAATGAAACGATTTAAAATTATTTTAGTAGCATTAGTTGCAGCAACTATGATTCAGGCAGTGCCTATAACTGCAAATGCAAAAACAAACAATGATACTTCAAAATCAATAGTTACACAAAATACTGTATCAGATAAAACTATAAAAATTATTGATATTCAAATCGAAGCCAAAAACGGTTCAGATATTACAGCTAAAGTTCAGCAGGCACTTGATGTTGCAAGAGATTTTGCAATGGATAGTGTTCCGTATAGAATTATTATCCCTAAGGGTACTTATACTATCTCCTCTGCACTTGAAATTTATAGTAATACACAAATCTGTGCTGAGGGTGCTCATATAATCAAGCAAAGCTTTTCGGGTGGTATGCTGAGAACAGCCTTTCCAAAAGGTGACAATAAGTTATATGGATATTCAGGATATAAGAATATTAAAATTGTTGGTGGAATATGGGACGGAAATGCAGAAAGCCAAAAATATGGCGAAGGAAAATGCAAGGTATTTTCAAGCTTTAGGTTTGCACACGCTACAAATATAACTCTCGAAAATCTTTCCATAACTAATAATGTTGGTTCACATCATCTTGAACTTGGTGGTATTGATGGTGCTACAATCACAGGTTGTACCTTTGAAGGTTATAAAGATGGTGGCATTTCCGGTGGAAAAGAGGCTATTCAGCTTGATGTTATGTATAGCCCGGAAGTTTTCGTAGGTTATCCGGCTTTTGATGATACACCTTGCATAAATGTAAAAATATCGAATAATACTTTTAAAAATGTAAATAGAGGTGTCGGAAATCATACAGCTGTAAATGGAGTGTATTTTGAAAATGTAGAAGTGACAAATAATATCTTTGAAAATATTACTCAGCAGTCGATTCTTGCATTAAATTGGAAAGATTGCAATATTTCAAATAATATTATGAGGAATGTGGGTTCTGGTGTTGATTTTAAATATATGGAGCCAACTCTATATAATAATCCAAAGGTTGGCAGTACAACTATAGATTCACAGTCAAAATCTACTATTTCAAATAATATAATCTCAATAAGCTCAAGTGCAAATGAAAATCTTCCATATATTTTTGGTATTCGTGCTTGGGGTACAACTATTAATGAAGCTAATAATTCAAACTCAATTTTAGAAGGAAATTATTTTGTTGAGGGTGTGGATATTTTAAATAATACTATTACAGCACTTGGTAGAATAGACGCTGGAATTTCTGGAAAGCTTATGAACGATAGCAAAATCTATAACAATATAGTAGATTTTTCAAATTCTAAAGGCAATGAAAACAGCAGAGGCATTTATCTAAGGCAAAGCAATAATAATACAATAGAAAATAATACTTGCCATCAGATTAATGGTACTGGTGGAAATGGTATACATCTTTCAGCAAGTGATAAAAATATTATAAAAACTAATACTATTACTGATTGTACAGGCAATGGCATCTCACTTAATACCTATTCAAATGAAAATCAGATTATAGGTGGCAACGTTCTTGGAAATTCTGTGAATGGAATTTCATTGAATTCAAGCAGTGCAAATACTGTAAAGAATATAAGTGATGTTAAGGGCAACGGAAATTACGGAATTATAATAAGCAATTCCTCAAGTAGCAATAAAGTTATAGGAGTAAAAGTAGACTCGAATAAAAAGAGTGGAATAGCTGTGAGCGGTTCAAGCTCAAGTAATACACTTACAAATAATGTTTCTAAAAACAATGGCGGAAACGGTGTTTTGATTTATAACTCTGCTAATAATATCGTAAGCTCATCTTCTTTCTCAGCTAATAAGAATTATGGACTTACAATTTCAGGCAATAGTAGGTCGAATAAAGCAACTTTATGTAATTCAAATAATAATAAAAAAGGACAGGCTGTTATTACAGGTAAATCAAGCAACAATAATGTTGATGTAATAAAGACAGACAATAAAGCAAAAGGAACATTGCCAAGTATTCCGCAAGGTGTTAAGCTTGGAGGTCGTACATCTACTAAAATAAAACTTCAATGGAGTAAAAGTGAAAATGCAAGTGGATATTATGTATACCGAAAAGACAATAACGGCATTTATAAAAAGATAAAGACTATTGAGGGAAATTCTATACTTTCTTTCATAGATAGCAGACTTACTCCAAATAAAAGCTATTCTTATAGAATTACTGCCTATTATAAATCAAATGGCAATGTTATAAACTCAAGCTATTCTAAAACTGTAAGCTATACTACACTTTTAAAAGCAACAGATAAGTTTACTGGAACACCTACAAAAAATACCATAACTCTTAAATGGAATAAGGTTTCTGGTGCTACTGGATACTATGTATATAGATATGACGCAAAATCAAATAGCTATAAAACCCTTATAACATTTAATAATGAAAATAGTATTTCAGTAAGAGTTACAGGTCTTAACCCAAATACAAAATATACTTATAAAGTTATGGCATTTAAGAAAACAAATAGTGGTACTTTAAAGGGAGATATTTCAAAAGCTTTGTCTGTTACAACTAAAAAATAAGCAGAAAAAATCTATTGACAAAGCATTTTTAAAGTGCTATATTAGCATTAGAAATCAAATAGATTAAATGTAATGATAAGGAAGCGTTTTTCAAATACGGTTTCAAAAGAGAGCAGAGGTCATCGGCTGAAAGCCTTTGCAGAAACTATGATTAACGACACCGCCTTTGAACATTACTGCGAAATAAGCAGTAACGCCTGCCTGCGTTATGGACATTAACGAGATGACGGATTTTTATTATATTATCCGTTAAGCTTGGGTGGAACCACGGTGAAAATTCCCCGTCCCAGTGTATCCTTAGTGATGCTTTGGGGCGGTTTTTATTTTGTCTGTTTGGTAAATTCTATTTTAATAAGGAGCTGTTGAAAAATGATTAAGGTAACGCTTAAAGACGGAGTTGTTAAAGAGTATGAGAGCGGAACAACAGTTGCAGAGGTTGCAAAGTCACTTGGTGCAGGACTTTATAAGTCTATGTGTGCCTGTAAGATTAATGGCAATGTCTGCGATGTAAGAACTCCACTTACAGAGGATTGTGAGCTTGCTATCCTCACTTTTGATAATGTTGATGGTAAAAAGGCTTTCTGGCATACTACATCTCATATTCTTGCTCAGGCTGTTAAGAGATTATATCCTGAGGCAAAGTTTGCTATTGGCCCTGCGATTGACACAGGCTTTTATTATGATTTCGATGTAGAAAAACCATTCTCCCCTGAGGACTTAGATAAGATTACAGCGGAGATGAAGAAAATCGTTAAGGAAGGACTTGAGCTTGAAAAGTTTGAGCTTTCTCCTGATGAGGCTGTTAAACTTCTTGAGGAAAAAGATGAGCCATATAAGGTTGAGCTTTGCAAGGAACACGCAGATAAGGGAGAGCCAATCAGCTTTTATAAGCAGGGCGAATTTATAGACCTTTGTGCAGGTCCTCACCTTATGTCTGTTGCTCCTGTAAAGGCTATTAAACTCACAGCCTGTACTGGTGCATACTGGCGTGGAAACCAAAATAATCGCCAGCTTTGCAGAGTTTATGGTGTTTCTTTCCCTAAGGCATCTATGCTTGAGGAACATCTCAAGATGCTTGAGGAGGCTAAGGAGCGTGACCACAACAAGATAGGCAGAGAGCTTGAGTACTTCACAACTGTTGACTATGTAGGTCAGGGACTTCCTGTACTTCTTCCTAAGGGTGCAAGAGTTATCCAGTTACTCCAGAGATGGGTTGAAGATGTTGAGCAATCAAAGGGCTGCTTGTTGACAAAAACACCACTTCTCGCAAAGAGAGAGCTTTATAAGATTTCAGGACACTGGGACCACTATCTTGATGGTATGTTTGTTCTTGGTGACCCATATGACGAGGAGAAAGAGTGCTTTGCACTTCGTCCTATGACTTGCCCATTCCAGTATCAGGTATTCCTCAATAAACAGCGTTCTTACAGAGAACTTCCTATGAGATTGACAGAAACATCTACACTTTTTAGAAATGAAGCAAGTGGTGAAATGCACGGACTTATCAGAGTTCGTCAATTTACAATCTCTGAGGGACACTATATTCTCCGTCCTGACCAGCTTGAGGAAGAGTTTAAGAACTGCCTCGAACTTGCAAAATATTTCCTCGATACAGTAGGTCTTCTTGAAAATTGCACATTCAGATTCTCTCAGTGGGACCCTGAAAATAAGAATAATAAGTATGAGGGTACAAAGGAGCAGTGGGAGGAATCTCAGGCAGTTATGAAGAAGATTCTTGACCATATCGGACTCGATTACGAAATTGGTATTGATGAGGCTGCATTCTATGGTCCTAAGCTTGATATTCAGTATAAGAATGTATTCGGCAAGGAAGACACAATCGTTACTATCCAGATTGATATGCTCGAGGCAGAAAGATTTGGAATGTACTATGTTGATAAGGACGGTCAAAAGAAGATTCCTTATATTATTCATAGAACTTCACTTGGCTGTTACGAAAGAACTCTTGCTTATATGCTCGAGCGTTTTAATGGTGTACTTCCACTCTGGCTTGCACCTGAGCAGATAAGACTTCTTCCTATCAAGTCAGCTCATAACGAATATGCACAATCTATCGCAGATAAGTTGACAGCACTTGGAATGAGAGTAACTGTTGATAGTAGAGAAGAAAATATCGGTCCTAAGATTAAGAACGCAAGACTTGAGAGAATACCATATATTCTTGTTATCGGTGATAATGAGGTTGCTTCTAATACAGTTACAATTCGTTCAAGAAAAAGAGGCGAGATGCCCAATACTCCTGTTGATGAATTTATCCAAATGGTCAAAACAGAGGTTGACACTAAAGAAAAATAATTTTTGAGTTATTTCTGTTTTTATAGTTGAATATTTATCTACATTTAGCACGGCTCGGATTTCGGGCTGTGCTTTTGTATTTGTAGAAATTGAATATTATTCCTGAAAATATCTTGATTATTGAAATAAAACGGTATAAAGTAACAAAAGCTGTGTCTTTTTTGTACAATATTGCAATTTGAATTTTGTTGGTTTATACTAAAAACCTTCAACTTAATGTAGCGTGATGCACGAATCAGATAGCATAAAATGTAAAGTTTTCTGTAAGTATTGACAAATTGAATGAAATCGTGTTTAATAATATTAAAGAAATTAAGAAACTATATCTTTTGAATTATAAATAAGATATCGTTATATTACAGAATGATATTATTTGATGAAAATTGTGCTTTTTATTATTAAAATTTCATCGAATTTATCGTGGTTTAAATTCAAAATTTTATTTTTAAGAAATTTAGGCAAAGAAAATATATAATTTGTGCTATATAACATTCAAACCTAACATATTAAACTTCCGTAGTGAAACCGATTTTTCTGAAGAATGACAGGTGGTGAATTTTATGCTGAATTTTGATGGAACAGCTATATCTATGGGTTACGCTATCGGAAAGATTCTTTATTTGAATAATTCAAAAAAGAGTATTCCAAAATATACAATAACAGATATAGAAAAAGAAATGGCAAGACTTACAGAAGCAAGAAATGCAGTTTATGACCAGCTAACCATTTTAAATGAACGAGCAAAGGAAAGCATCGGTGGTAAAAATGCTTTGATTTTCCAATTTCATCAGATGCTTCTGAACGATAATTCTCTTAGAGATTATTCAAAAAATATAATAATAAATGAACATATGAATTGCGAATATGCTGTGAAAAAAACATCAGAGCATTTTTATAACATCTTTGCCAATTTAGAAGATGATTATATGAGAGAGCGTGCAGATGATATTGTCGATTTATCTAACAAGCTTTTAAATACGCTTATGTCAGAAAATGAGATAAGCAAGGTTAATATAACAGAGCCTTTTATTATTGCTACGAGAGAACTTTACCCGAGTGATACACTTTCTTTCACAAAAGAAAATATACTTGGTATTATTACATCTGTTGGTTCTTTTACTTCTCACGCATCTATTATATCAAGAATTTTGGGCATACCGTCTATCTCTAATACAAATGCCGTTTTAGAGCGTTTAAATGGCAGATATGCCATTCTTGATGGAGAAAAAGGAAAGCTTTTTGTTGACCCAACAGAGGGTATGCTTTCTCAGTATAGGTCTAAGAAGGAACGATATGAACAATATCATCAAATGCTCAATAGCCAGAAAAATCTTCCTACTGAAACAATAGACGGAAAGAAAATAGGACTTTTTGCAACAATCGGTTCAATAGACGGTGCTCAGGTTGCAATAGATAATGATGCAGAGGGAATAGGCTTTTTGAAAAGTGATTTTCTCTTTGCCGGAAGAGCGTCTTTGCCAAGTGAAGATGAGCAATTTATGGCATACAGAGCAATCTCTAAAACGATGGGAACAAAGGTTACTAACATATGCATGCTCGATATGCTTCCAGAGCAAGAGTGTAGCTACTTTAATATATCAAAGGAAAGTAATCCTGCTATGGGTATGCGTGGAATAAGACTTCTTCTTGAAAATCCAAGTGTGCTTAAAAAACAGTTAAGAGCTATATATAGAGCTTCAGCTTTTGGTAAGGTTTCTATATGTATTCCTATGGTATCATCTGCAAATGAAGTGCGTTCCTTTAAAAAGACGGCTAAAGAGGTTCGTGATGAATTAAAGAGAGAGGGCATAAATTATGACCCATCAACGCAGATAGGAATAATAGTAGAAACACCTGCGGCGGCAGTTATAAGCGATATTCTTGCCGAAATGGTAGATTTTATAAACATAGGTACTAATGATTTAACTCAATATACCTTGGCTGTTGACAGAAATAATGAGGACCTCATAAATTTCTACATAACAGCACATAAAGCGGTTTTAAGACTTATTAAGATGACCATACAAAATGCTCACAAGGCAGAAATTCCAGTTGGAATATGTGGTGACCTTGCTGCTGATAAGCGACTTACAGAAAAATTCTTGAGATATGGTGCAGATAGTTTTTCGATTATTCCAAGCAAAATACTTGAGATGCGTTCTGAAATAAGAAAAGTAGACCTTAATGAAAAGAAATCAAAATAAAGGTGATTAGATGGATTCAAAAGAGCGAGCATTGCTTGCTATTGAAGCTCTAAAAAAAGAATATCCTGATGCAATATGTTCACTTGTTTATACTGAACCTTTACAGCTTCTTATAGCTACAAGGCTTGCTGCACAATGTACAGATGCACGAGTAAATATGGTTACTCCAGCATTATTTGAACGCTTTAAAACAGCAGAGGATTTCGCAGAGGCTGATATATCAGAAGTGGAAAGGTATATTCATTCTTGCGGACTTTATAAGACTAAGGCGAGAGATATAGTTGCTATGTGTCAGATGCTTGTTTCGGATTTTGGTGGGGTAGTGCCTGATACAATCGAAAAGCTGATAAAGCTTCCTGGTGTAGGTAGAAAGACGGCAAACTTAGTTGTTGGGGATATTTTTGGAAAGCCTGCTGTGGTTGTTGATACTCATTGCATAAGGATAACCTCAAGACTTGGTTTTCATTCTATTAAAGATGCAACTAAGATAGAAAAGATATTGAGAGATGTTCTTCCGCCAGAAGAAAGCAATGATTTTTGTCATAGGCTCGTACTTCATGGCAGAGCAGTCTGTGACGCACGAAAACCAAAATGCGATGAATGTTGTATGAATAGCTTTTGCGAATATTACAGCCAAAATAAGACGAGTTAAAACATATATAAAATAAGCACTTGAAAAAGGATTATTCAAAAGCAAGTGTTATTTAGCGAATAAGCCTAATTTTAATAGATATTTTTTAATAGGGGTGTATTTTGAAATTAAGTGGTACAGTGGCAGTGTATGCTGAAAAATTGTGTTAAACAGACTCAATTTTCTGTTAAAATGATTATGTTTTTTCTTGCTCCTCTTGAAAAGCCAAAAAACATATGATATAATATGACCAAAAGAACCAAAATAGTCATATTTCAAGGGGGTTCAACCTTGGCTTTTACCGAATACGAAACAGAACAGCTCCGCAAGGCACTGCTGAAGGAAACGAGGCACTGTGCGGTTACGCTGGGAATGAAGAAAACCTCTGTTGACCAGCTGACGAAGGCTGTAGGTATAGCAAAAGGCTCATTCTATAAATTCTATGAATCAAAGGAAATGCTGTTCTTCGCAGTTTTGGAGGGCATCCATTCCGAGCTTTACGGAGTGGCTGACCAAGCATTGAGCGAAACTGCCAGTCTGCCGACCTCAGAACGTGTGGCAAAGGCAATCCTTGCCGTATGCAAACGGCTGTCCGATACTGGCGACATGATTTTCATAGAAAACGATGCTAAGCTGCTTTTGCAGAGATTGCCAGAGGAAGTGAAAAAAGTGCATTACCACGATGACGAGACGCATATTCGTCAGCTTCTGGAGAAATATGACCTTGTGCCAAAGAGCGGTACTTCCTTGGCTGTCGCTACTGTATTTGGATTAATTCTCACGGTTTCGCACAAGGAGCAAATAGGAGAACTGTACCCTCAAGTGCTGGAAACGCTGGTAAACGGCACTTGTAGGGAATTATTTTAATAGACCAAAATGCCACAGAGATGTGGCATTTCAAAGACGCACGAGTTAGCTAAATCTAACTTTATGTTTTATATGTATTGGTTAGACAAATCTAACAAAAAAGGAATGATAGCGATGCTATAACACGAAAATTTCTGGAACAGAAATGTCAGTTTATACAACCGTTTCATGCGAAAGGATTGGGAGGCATAAGGCTCTATAATAAAAGTTGGGGGTAGAAAAAGAGCCTACATATAAAAAGTAGAGAATATTTTACCAAAATCCGTATTTTACATATGTTTTCCAACAAACATATCAATTCTACAATAAAATAAGCGACAGTTTAATTTTCTGCCACTTGCAATTACACTTTATTCTATTTTTTCAGATTACGCAAACTATTGACATTGAGCTAAAATTTTTAAATAGAGCATATAAACAAAACCGCATTAACACTGATACCTCAGCATTAATGCGGTTTTGTTTTGGCAAATCACTCTAATTTGGATACAAGCTGCACCTCACAGCCTTACAAAAGCCTTTGAAACAAGGCGTTTTTCGGCTACTTGCACACGATTATTATTCCTGCTCGACTTGATGGCTTGCGCCATTCAGTTGGACTTTTTTGTTTTTGCAAGCGAGATTGAAAAGCTTATGAAAAGTAATCGTGTGAAGGATGGGGTAATCGTTTGCGAGATAGGTATTCGTGTGCGAGATGTCGTTTTTTATGCGATAAAAGAATAGAAACAATAATCTTCAGTCTGCTCATAATTTTTCGCAACATATTGCGAGTTTGTGGCTGAAAAGCAAGAGTTCTTTAGTATATAATTAAAATACTAATTGATACTCAAATGAAGGGTGGAGTGTAAATATGGCTATTTCATATAACAAGCTATGGAAGTTGCTGATAGATAAAAAATGACTGCTGCAGATTTGCGAAAACAAGCTGATATCGCTCCGAACACATTGACAAGAATGAAAAAAGACCAGACTGTCACAATGCAGGTGCTTGAAAGAATATGTGATGTTCTCAATACGGATTTCGGAGATGTTGTAGAGTATATTCAGGATGATTCGGATGAGCACACATAGTTTAGGTGAAAACAGACTCGTGAATATAGTAAAAAAGGGTTATATGCTTTTCTCGCTAAGATTGTGCTTGGATTGAGTACTCTTATAAAGATAAAAATAAGCATTGTTAAAAGGAGGAATCCTGTGTGCTAGATGATGAACAGTTTGATGTGTTTTTGGCATATTACGGAAATAGTCAGAATGGATCGGAAGATGCCGCCAGAAACCTCTATAATTTCTTGCACAGTCAAAAAAATGTCAATGGGTGACCGTTACGCGTGTACTTTCATCCAGAAACAAAGAAGTATGGACAGTACGGAGAAACGCCGCGAGTAGTAGCAAGAACCCCGATGTTTCTTTTAGTAGCTGATAAAAGAATACCACGCAATGATGCGGGACAGTTGTCGAAGTATAGAGAAAACGGAACACTTAGAGAGGTCTATGAAGAGGTAAATACATTAGTTATACTCCAATCTTAGTATTTATGACAGACGGAACACCAACAGATGATCCAAGCAAAGAGTTTGACGTAATCCGTCAGAGAGTTGAGAGTGAGCAGCTCTTTGTATTTCCCTTGGAAATTGGGGAGAGCGCAGATATGGCCAGATTAAGAAATATGTATCCATTCGGTAAGATTCCGCAGGATTTTAGTAGAAGATACTGCATGGTTGATCCTGATGATTATAGAAATATTTTTAATGAAATTTTTCAGCTCTCGGACAGTCTGAAGAAGCGTCACCGTATTTCTGGCGAAACGGGATATGCTCTTCGTAATAACAAGATCGATGTTCCCTTGGCGGCACTCCTCAATCATGTGCTGAAACCCGGCTCGTTCTCTTTTTGTGCCGGTCACAGCCTCATCGCTGTAAACGCCGCAGTACATCCACCCGTTGTGGCTCTGAATCATTTTACTATAATAACTGACTTGTGCGGACAGCGAATGCAGCATGGCATC
>ERZ1673744.1899-NODE-1899-length-17084-cov-5.326091_pt1 | contig 17084 bp, 8 predicted proteins | sample MGYA00580207_ERZ1673744 | MGnify/ENA primary metagenome ERZ1673744 (study PRJEB41218, sample SAMN15661751) | gut metagenome | host: Homo sapiens | place: Canada: London | collected 2015-08-20/2019-03-30 | study: EMG produced TPA metagenomics assembly of... | reverse complement strand
GCCGTTTTTGTCTGCGAAATTTATTTGGTCAGGCCGTAGCTCCCGGCCAGCTTGCGAAACGCCGGGAGCGAGCGCTCGAGCTGGCTGCGCGCCACGCAGTAGGCCAGGCGCGCATAGCCGGGGCAGCCGAAATCATCGCCCGGCACGAGCAGGATGTCATAGTCCATCGCGCGGCGGCAAAACGCCCGGGCGTCCGGCTCCGGCGACTTGAGGAAGAGATAAAACGCGCCGTCCGGCCGCGCGCACGCATAGCCCATGTCCGTGAGCGCGCCGTAGATCAGCTCGCGGTTGGCGGCATAGGCCGCGATGTCCGCCGTCTGGCCGAGGCACTCGGCCACGGCGAGCTGGAACAGCGACGACACGCACACATACCCCAGCGCGCGCCCCGCGCCGAGCACGGCCGCGTGCACGGCGGCGTAATCGTCTATGGCCGGGTGCAGGGCGAGAAAGCCCACGCGCTCGCCGGGCAGGGACAGCGTCTTGCTGTAGGAATAGCAGTAGATCGCGTTCGGACAGATCGCGGGCAGGAACGGCACCTCCACCCCGCCGTAGACCAGCTCGCGGTACGGCTCGTCGGCAATGATGTAGATCGGGTGGCCGTAGCGCGCCTGCTTTTCGCGCAGGAGCGCTGCCAGCGCCTCGAGCTCCGGGCGCGAGACGACGACACCGGAGGGGTTGTTCGGCGAGTTCAGGATGAGCAGCGCGGTCTTTTCCGTCACGGCGGCCGCGAGCGCATCGAGATCGAGCGCGAACGTGTCCGCCCGGCACGGCACAACGCGCACGCTGCCGCCCGCCGCCTCGGCATAGACGGCGTACTCCGGGAAGTACGGCGCGAACACGATGGCCTCATCCCCCGGACCCATGAGCGCGCGCGTGAGGATGGCCAGCGCGCTCGACGCGCCGTCGGTCATGTAAATATCCTGCGCGCGGTACGCCTCGCCGAAGGTGTCCGTCAGGTAGGCCGCGACCTTTTCGCGCACGGACGCCATGCCCGGCGCGGGCGCGTAGGCGTGCAGCTGCGTGGGCGGCACGGTGTGCAGCAGCCGCTCGACCGCCTCCTGCACGCAGTCCGGCGGGTCGATGCTCGGGTTGCCGATGGCGAAGTTATAGACGTTTTCCGGGCCGATCTCGGCCGCGCGGCGCTCGCCGTAGGCCGCGATCTCGCGGATGGAAGAGCCGCTCTCGCCCCAGGCGACCATTTGTTTCGAGATCATGCGTTTGCCTCCTCCAGATACTGTTTCAGGTACAAAATGGCCTGACGGTAGCCCTCGAAGCCGAGACCCATGTATGTTTTCACGCACGCCATGCCGGCATAGGAGATCTGGCGGAAAGGCTCCCGGGCGCTGACGTCCGACAGGTGCACCTCCACCGCCGGGAGCGCCACGGCCTTGAGCGCGTCGAGAATGGCAACGCTCGTGTGCGTATAGGCAGCGGGGTTGATGACGATGCCGTCAGCCGTGCCGTAGGCCGCCTGAATGGCATCGACGATCGCGCCCTCGTGGTTGGACTGGAACAGGTCGACCTCCACGCCCGCATCGGCGGCGGATGCGCGGATGAAATCCTGCAGCGCGGCAAAGCTCCGGCTGCCGTAAATGGCCGGCTCACGCAGGCCGAGCAGGTTCAGGTTCGGGCCGTTGATGACGAGAAACTTCATGCCAGCACCTCCAGAATTTTGCGCACCGTCTCCTCCGGCGTACCGTTGTTGTCAATGACCGCGTCGGCGAAGCGGGCGTACAGCGGCGCACGCTGCGCGTAGAGCGCGGCGAGGTCGCTGCGCTGGGAGATGGGGCGGCCGTCCTTCGGCAGCAGCGCGAGGTCGCGCTGAAGCCAGAAGATCGTGCCGTTCTGGTGCAGGAGCGGGTAATTTTCCTCGCGGCAGATGCTGCCGCCGCCGGTCGCAAGCACCGCGCCCGAGCGCTTGCCGAGCTCGGCGAGTGCGGCCGTCTCCCGCGCGCGGAAGGCGTCCTCTCCACCAGCGGCAAAGATGTCCGGGATGGACATGCCCGCCGTCTCGACGACCTGCGCGTCGCTGTCGAGCACCGGGCGGTGCAACCGCTCGGCAAGCAGCGCCGCGATGGTGCTCTTGCCGCTGCCGGGCATGCCGATGAGGACGATGTTTTCCATTTCCTGCCGCAGCAGGCGGTGGATGCGCAGGATCTCCGCGTCGTCGATGACCGTGCCAGTGAACACCTCACAGCTGCGCTTGGCCTGCGCCACGAGCATGTACAGTCCGCCCGCGCACGGGATGCCGAGGCTTTCCGCCTGCAGCAGCAGCGCCGTGCGCGCGGGGTTATAGACGATATCGAGCACGCCCGCGCACTGCGGAAACTGCCGCAGGTCGACGGCGGCTTTGCCCGTGTTCGGGTACATACCGACCGGCGTGGTGTTGACGATCACGCGCGCGTCGGCGTGGCGGTCGAGGTTGTCGTAGTTATCCGGCCCGTGGCGGGAGATGACCGTCACGCGCGCGCCGAGCTGCTCGAGCACGGCCTGAATGGTCGCGGACGCGCCGCCGTTGCCGAGCACGAGCGCCTTTTGCCCCGCAACGTCGATGCCACTGCGGCGCACGAGATACTCGAAGCCGAAGGCATCGGCATTATCGCCGTAGAGCGTGCCGTCCGCCCGGCGGACGAGCACGTTCACGCTGCCGAGCCTGCGCGCGATCGGCGAGAGCTCGGCGCAGTACGGGATGACCGCCTTTTTATACGGGATGGTCACGTTGAGCGCGTCGAAATCGCCGCCGGTCAAAAACGCCGTCAGGTCCTCCGGCGCAACCTCATAGAGCCCGTAGGCATAGTCAGCGAGTTGCGCGTGGATGGCCGGCGAGTAGCTGTGGCCGAGCTTTTCGCCCAGAAGTCCGCACCGCATCATCACACCACCTCACGGTAGCTGCCGAGGTAGGAGAATTCCTCACACAGGCCCGGCAGCTCGCCCATGAGCTGCTGGAACTGCGGCGAATAGACCGACGTCTCGAGATCGAAGTAGAACATGAACTCAAAGTCGCGCTCCGGCAGCGGACGGCTCTCGAGCTTGTTGAGGTTGATGCCGAGCGCGTAAAAGCGCGAGAGCACCTTGTACAGAGAGCCCGGCTTGTGCGGCAGCACCATCATGAGGCTCGTGCGGTCAGCGCCGGGATAGATCTCGAGATCCTTGGCGATGCAGATAAAGCGCGTGTAGTTGTTGCCCTGATCCTGCACGGAGGAGGCCAGGCTCTCGAGCCCGTAGAGTCCGACGCACGCGCGCGACGAGAGCGCCGCGACGTCCGTGCGGTCCGACTCGGCCACGCGCTTGGCAGCCATGGCAGTGTTCTCGCAGCGCACGACCGTCACGCCCGGCAGGCTCTGCAGGAAGCGGCCGCACTGGCTGATGGCCTGCTCGTGCGAGTAGATCTCCCTGATGTCCGAGAGCTTTGTGCCGGGCTTGGCCAGCAGGCAGTGGTCGATCTTCAGGCGCACGCTGCGCACGATGCGGAAGTTGTGCTGCATCATCAGGTCGTACACGGCGTTGACGGAGCCGGCCGTGCTGTTTTCCAGCGGGATGACGCCGTAGCGGCACAGGCCCTTTTCGATGGCGGCAAACACCGCCTCGAACGTGGCGCAGTAAAACACGTTCGGCATCGTGAACAGGCGGTCGCACGCGAGCTGGGAATACGCGCCCTCCACGCCCTGACACGCGACGGCCGGGTGCTCCGGAAACAGCTGGGGCGTGCGCGCGATGGCCTGCTCGATCTCGGCAGTCAGCGGACTCGTGACGCCGAGCAGCCGGTTCTGGCAGCTGCGGCTGAGCTCAAAGATGAGCGAGTAGAGCGACACGGCGTATTCGCGCAGGTCCTCCGGCGCAGCGTCCGCGATCTGCTGCAGCTTCGCGCGCTCGCGCCCGGCATCGAGCGCCGGGAGATTGTGCGCCTTCTTGTAGCCCGCGATCTGCGCCGCGACCTCCATGCGCTGGTAAAACAGAGCGAGCAGCTGACTGTCGATGCCGTCGATCTGCTGGCGATAATCACTAAGTTCCATGGTCAAGCTCCTTATTCAAGATCTGTATTTTCCGCCGCGGGAACGGTTTTCAGCGCGGAAAGATCCGTCCAGAAGCGGGGGTAGGATTTGTCGGTACAGGCGCAGTCGCGCACCGCGACGGGCGCGGTGCAGCCGCTGGCGGCGGCCGCCGCCGCCATGGCGATGCGGTGGTCGTGCTGCGGGTCGACCGTGCCGCCGGTGAGCACCTTTCGGCCGGTGACGGTCAGGCCGCTGTCGTGCTCTTTCACCTGCGCGCCGAGCGCGCGCAGCATGGCGGCCGTGCTCTCAAGCCGGTCGGACTCCTTGAGCCGCAGGCGGGCGGCGTTGACGATCTGCGTCTGGCCGTCCGCGAGCGCGGCGACGACGCTCAGCACCGGGATCAGATCCGGGATGGGCGCGGCGTCGATCGTGACGCCGCGCAGCGCGCAGCGCCTTACGGTGACGGCATCCTGCGTCTCGCGCACATCCGCGCCGAAGCGGCGCAGCACATCCAGCACCGCGCGGTCGCCCTGCGACGAGTCGGACGCAAGGCCCGTGACCGTGACGCCGGCGGGCGAGAGCGCGCCCATGCACAGAAAAAACGCGGCGTTCGACCAGTCGCCCTCCACATGGCACCGGGCCGGGAGGCGCGCCGTCTGGCCGCCGGAGATGGTGTACGTCCACTCCTGCTTTTGCAAGCGGATGCCGGACAGGCGCAGCGCGTCCTCCGTCATGGCGATGTAGCCCGCGGACTCGAGCCGGCCCGTCACGGCGAGCGTGCTCTCCCCCGGCAGGCACGGCAGCGCCATGAGCAGGCCGGAGATGTACTGCGAGGACACGTCGCCCGGCAGTTCGTAAGCACCAGGCCGCAGCCGGCCGCCGGCGTGCAGCAGCGCGCCGTCGCGCCGGATGGTCATGCCGTGCGCCGTGAGCACCGCGTCGAGGGGTGACAGCGGCCGCTTCGGCAGGCGGCCCTCCATGTGGAAGGTCACGTCCGCGCCGAGCGCGCCCACGACCGGCAGCAGAAAGCGCAGCGTCGAGCCGCTCTCGCCGCAGAAAAGGTCTGCGCGCGCGGGCATTTCCCCGGCAATGGGGACGATGCGCAGCGTGCCCGCGCCGTCGTCCGTGATGTCCGCGCCGAGGGCGGACAGGCAGCGCGCCGTGGCGGCGATGTCGGCCGAGACGCCGTCGCACCGCAGCGCCACGGGCTGCGCGCCGAGCGCAGCGCAGATGAGCAGACGGTGCGCCTGCGATTTCGAAGCCGGGATGCGCACGCTGCCCGTGCGCGGCCCGGGGGAAACGGTCTGATTCATGCGATGCCTCCGTCCGCGAGCCAGGCGGGGATATCCACCGCCGGGATCGTCTCGATGCGGCAGCGGCCGATGCGCTCCGGCACGATGAGGTGCAGCTTGCCGTCGGCGATCTTTTTATCCGAGCGCGCGGCGTCCGTGAGCGCGTCACGGGTAAACGCCGTCTCCGTCGGCAGGCCGTACTTCCGCAGGAGCGCGAGGATCTGCGCGCAGGTATCGTCCGTGCAGATGCCGCGTTTGGCGGCCGCGCGCGCGATGATGGCCATGCCGATGGCCACGCCGCAGCCGTGCGGCACGGCGTAGTCGCTGCATTTTTCGACCGCGTGGCCGAACGAGTGGCCGAGGTTCAGCAGCTGGCGGCTGCCGCGGTCAAACTCATCGGCCGCAACGAGGTCACGCTTCATGCTGACACACGTTGCGATGACGTGCTCCACCTGTGCGCTGACCGGCTCTGCGCGCAGCGCGTCAAAAAACGGCTCGCTGCGCAGCACGGCATATTTGATGACCTCGGCGCAGCCGTTGCGGTATTCCTCCGGCGGAAGGGTGCGCAGCGTGTCCGGGTCGCAGAGCACGAGGCTCGGCTGATAGAAGCAGCCGACCTGATTTTTGCCGCTTGCGAGGTTCACGGCCGTCTTGCCGCCGACGGAGGAGTCCACGGCGGCCAGCAGCGTCGTCGGCACCTGCACGAACGGGATGCCGCGCTGATACGTCGCGGCGGCAAAGCCCGCGAGGTCGCCGGTCACGCCGCCGCCGAGCGCGACGATGAGGTCGCTGCGGCTCAGGCGGTGCGCGGCCAGAAAGTCCAGCAGCGCCGCATAGGTGGCGAGCGTCTTGCAGTGCTCGCCGCCAGGATAGGTGAACGTCACGGCGCGAAAGCCCGCGCGCGTGAGCGACGCCGCGAGCCGCCCGGCATACAGGCCCGCCACGGTCTCGCCCGCGACGATGGCCGCCGTGCGGCCCGTGCCGAGCACACGCGCGATCTGCGCGCCGGCATCGTCGAGCAGGCCCGGCTGCACCAGCACGTCATAGTCGCGCGAGGCAGTCACGTGGATGGTCGTCATCGGCCGTCTACCTCCTCCTTGCGCCGGCGGCCCTCATCGAGCAGGCGCGTGAGCGCGGGCAGGTCGTCGCGCGCCATCGCGTCGCGGTACTCGCCCAGGTGCGTCATGAACATGTCCAGCTCATGGAGCAGATTGTCCTTGTTTTCCAGAAAGAGCTCGGCCCACATCTCGGGGCTCAGCCACGCGACACGGGTCATGTCCTTGTAGCTGCCGGCGGAAAAGCCCTTGTGCTGCGACGCCGTGGGGCTCTTGATATATGCGTTTGAGACCACATGCGCCATCTGCGAGGTGAAGGCGATCATCTCGTCGTGCGCCTCCGCCGTCGTGAAGGAAAAGCGCGCAAAGCCCGCGGGCTGGAGCAGCTGCTTGACGTGGTCGAAGAGCAGCACATCGTCAAAGTCCGGCGGCACGATGACCATCGGCGCGCCGTGGTACATGGTCGCCTTCGCGTTCTTGAAGCCGGAATACTGCGTGCCGGCCATCGGGTGGCCACCGAGGAACGTGACGCCGTGTTCCTTTGCGATCGGGAAGCACGCGGCGCAGATGGTGCGCTTCGTGCCGCCGCAGTCGAGCACGACGGGGTGCGCTCCGATGTGCGGGGCCATGCGGCGAAACCACTCGATGGTCGCCTCCGGGTAGAGCGCGATGAGCACAAGATCGCACGCGGCGATGTTGTCCTCCGTGAGCTCGGCGTCCACTGCGCCGCTCATTATGGCGAAATCGAGCACGCTGCGGCTGCGGTTCCAGGCGAGCACGGTCGCGCCCGCTTCGTGATACGCCTTGGCAAAAGAACCGCCGATCAGGCCCAGGCCAACGATGCCGACCGTCATTTCGCGATCACCTCACGGATGCTGCGCACCTTTTTGGCGAGGTCGTCGTAGACCTCCGGGCGCAGGGACTGCGCGCCGTCGCACAGGGCGTGCATGGGATCGTTGTGCACCTCGATGATGAGGCCGTCCGCGCCGCAGGCCGTTGCGGCGAGCGCCATCGGCTCGACCAGGCGGGCGATGCCGGTCGCATGGCTCGGGTCGACGATGATGGGCAGGTGCGTCAGCTCCTTGAGCATGGGCACGGCCGCGAGGTCGAGCGTGTTGCGGGTGTAATCGTCGAACGTGCGGATGCCGCGCTCGCAGAGGATGACCTGCTCGTTGCCGCCGGCCATGATGTACTCGGCGCTCATGAGCAGCTCCTTGAGCGTGCTGGCAAGGCCGCGCTTGAGCAGGATGGGCTTGCGCAGCTTGCCGAGCTCGCGCAGGAGGTCGAAGTTCTGCATGTTGCGCGCGCCGACCTGAATGATATCCACATCCTCGAACAGCGGCAGGTGCTCAACGCCCATGATCTCCGTCACGATCGGCAGGCCGGTGGCCGCGCGCGCCGTTTTGAGCAGCTCGATGCCGGTGGCCTTCAGGCCCTGAAAGTCGTAGGGCGAGGTGCGGGGCTTGAACGCGCCGCCGCGCAGGATGTTCGCGCCGGAGGCCTTGACGGCCTTTGCAACCGCGACGATCTGCTCCTCGGACTCGACGGAGCAGGGGCCGGCGATCATAACGAAGTTGCCGCCGCCGATCTTCACGCCGCCGACCTCGACGACGGTGTCCTCCGGGTGGAACTTGCGGTTGCAGCACTTGAAGGGCTCGGTCACGCGCTTGACGCTGTCGACGATGCCGAGGCTGCCGATCAGGTCCATGTCCACGCGGGTCGTGTCGCCGACGAGGCCGAGCACGGTCTGGTATTCTCCCTCGGAAATGTGGATGGTCAGGCCCTGACCCTTGAGCCAGTCGATGAGCTGCTCGCGCTTTGCTGCTTCCACGCCATGTTTGAGTACGACAATCATGATGATTACCTCCGATGTATTTACCTGAATTTTTGTTTTTGTTTTTCAAAAGAAAAATGCGGCACAGGCTCAACCTGTGCCGCATGAAACATTCTCGGGATCCGAGCTATTTTTTGCATCACAAATCAGCCTTACTATATTGTCATAGTAAAGTAATAAGCGTATGCAAAATAGTAGGTACGGTTCATGATATTTGCTCCGATTCTGATGAAAAATCCTGATGGTTCGAGTATAAAAACTTCGCGCGCAAATGTCAACCGCAAATTTTCACAAATTCCGCATTTTTTTGCGCCCCGGCGTGCAGCAGATGCCCAAGCGGCAGGCGCAAAAAGTGCGCGGGGGCGGCATATGCCGCCCCCGCGCACTTTTTGCGCCTGCCGCTTGGGCATCTGCTGCACGCCGGGGCGCAAAAAAATGCGGAATTTGTGAAAATTTGCGGTTGACATTTGCGCGCGAAGTTTTTATACTCGAACCATCAGGATTTTTCATCAGAATCGGAGCAAATATCATGAACCGTACCTACTATTTTGCATACGCTTATTACTTTACTATGACAATATAGTAAGGCTGATTTGTGATGCAAAAAATAGCTCGGATCCCGAGAATGTTTCATGCGGCACAGGTTGAGCCTGTGCCGCATTTTTCTTTTGAAAAACAAAAACAAAAATTCAGGTAAATACATCGGAGGTAATCATCATGATTGTCGTACTCAAACATGGCGTGGAAGCAGCAAAGCGCGAGCAGCTCATCGACTGGCTCAAGGGTCAGGGCCTGACCATCCACATTTCCGAGGGAGAATACCAGACCGTGCTCGGCCTCGTCGGCGACACGACCCGCGTGGACATGGACCTGATCGGCAGCCTCGGCATCGTCGACAGCGTCAAGCGCGTGACCGAGCCCTTCAAGTGCTGCAACCGCAAGTTCCACCCGGAGGACACCGTCGTCGAGGTCGGCGGCGTGAAGATCGGCGGCGGCAACTTCGTTATGATCGCCGGCCCCTGCTCCGTCGAGTCCGAGGAGCAGATCGTCGCGGTTGCAAAGGCCGTCAAGGCCTCCGGCGCGAACATCCTGCGCGGCGGCGCGTTCAAGCCCCGCACCTCGCCCTACGACTTTCAGGGCCTGAAGGCCACCGGCATCGAGCTGCTCAAAACGGCGCGCGCGGCCACCGGCCTGCCGATCGTGACGGAGATCATGGGCGTTGAGCACCTGCCGCTGTTCGAGGATGTGGATATCATTCAGGTCGGCGCGCGCAACATGCAGAACTTCGACCTCCTGCGCGAGCTCGGCAAGCTGCGCAAGCCCATCCTGCTCAAGCGCGGCCTTGCCAGCACGCTCAAGGAGCTGCTCATGAGCGCCGAGTACATCATGGCCGGCGGCAACGAGCAGGTCATCCTCTGCGAGCGCGGCATCCGCACGTTCGACGATTACACCCGCAACACGCTCGACCTCGCGGCCGTGCCCATGCTCAAGGAGCTGACGCACCTGCCCATCATCGTCGACCCGAGCCATGCGACCGGCATCGCCCGCCTGGTCGAGCCGATGGCGCTCGCCGCAACGGCCTGCGGCGCGGACGGCCTCATCATCGAGGTGCACAACGATCCCATGCACGCCCTGTGCGACGGCGCGCAGTCCCTGCGCCCGGAGGTCTACGACGACCTCGCCAAAAAGGTGCGCAGCATCCGTGAGGTGATCGCGAAATGACGGTCGGCATCGTTGGCCTGGGCCTGATCGGCGGTTCTTTTGCCAAGGCGTATCACGAAGCGGGCGCGACCGTGCTCGCCTGGAACCGCAGCCGCAGCGTGCTCGATTTCGCCATAATGAGCGGCGCAGTGGACGCCGAGCTCACGGAGGACAACATCGCCGCGTGCGATCTTGTGCTCATCGCGCTCTACCCGGAGGCGACCATCGAGTGGTTTCGCCGCATGGCCCCGCACATCGGAGCGCACCCCGTCGTGCTCGACTGCGGCGGCACGAAGCGCACCATCTGCGCCGCGTGCTTCCCGATCGCAAAGGAACACGGCGTCACGTTCCTCGGTGGCCACCCGATGGCCGGCACGCAGTATTCCGGCTTCAAGAACGCGAAGGCGACCATGTACCACGGCGCGCCGATGGTCATCGTGCCGCCGGACTTTGACGATGTGCTGCTCTTCGACCACGTCAAGCAGCTGCTCCAGCCCGCGGGCTTTGCGCGCTTTTCCTTCACGACGGCGGAGGCGCACGACGAGATGATCGCCTTCACCTCGCAGATGGCGCATGTGGTCTCAAACGCATATATCAAGAGCCCCACGGCGTCGCAGCACAAGGGCTTTTCCGCCGGCAGCTACAAGGACATGACCCGTGTCGCGTGGCTGAGCCCCGAGATGTGGGCCGAGCTCTTTCTGGAAAACAAGGACAATCTGCTCCATGAGCTGGACATGTTCATGACGCACCTGGGCGAGTACCGCGACGCGATGGCGCGCGACGACCTGCCCGCGCTCACGCGCCTGCTCGATGAGGGCCGCCGGCGCAAGGAGGAGGTAGACGGCCGATGACGACCATCCACGTGACTGCCTCGCGCGACTATGACGTGCTGGTGCAGCCGGGCCTGCTCGACGATGCCGGCGCGCAGATCGCGCGTGTGCTCGGCACGGGCCGCACGGCGGCCATCGTCGCGGGCGAGACCGTGGCGGGCCTGTATGCCGGGCGGCTCGCGGCGTCGCTCACGCGCGCGGGCTTTCGCGCCGTGACGTTCACCTATCCTGGCGGCGAGCACTGCAAGACGCTCGCCACCTATGCGGCGCTGCTGGACTTTCTGGCCGCGCACCGCCTGAGCCGCAGCGACCTCATCGTCGCGCTCGGCGGCGGCGTGACCGGCGACCTCGCGGGCTTTGCCGCCGCGACGTATCAGCGCGGCATCCCGTTCGTGCAGGTGCCGACGACGCTGCTGGCCGCCGTGGACTCCTCCGTCGGCGGCAAGACGGCCGTGAACCTCGCAAGCGGCAAAAATCAGGTCGGCTGCTTCTATCAGCCGAGCCTCGTGCTCTGCGACCCGGACACGCTGCGCACCCTTCCGCCGGAGGAATACCGCAACGGCTGCGCCGAGGTCATCAAATATGCCGTGCTGCGCAGCGAGCCGTTTTTTGACGCGCTGCGCGCAGAGCCGGTCAGCGCACAGGTGGAGCACGTCATCGCAACGTGTGTCAGCATGAAGCGTGACCTCGTTGCGGCCGATGAGTTTGACCGCGGCAGCCGCCAGCTGCTGAACCTCGGCCACTCGTTCGGCCACGCGGTCGAAAAATGCAGCGACTACGCCGTGCCGCACGGCTGCGGCGTGGCCATCGGCATGGCCATCATCGCGCGCGCGGCCGCCAAACGCGGCATCTGCACGGACGATACCTGCGCGCAGATCCTCGCGCTCCTGCGGAAGTACGGCCTGCCGACGGAGACGGCGTTTACCCGTGACGCGCTCACGGACGCCGCGCGCTCGGATAAAAAGATCGCCGACGGCAAGCTGCACCTCATCGTGCCGGAGCGCATCGGCCGCTGCCGCATCGAGACGATCCCGGCGGTGGATATCCCCGCCTGGCTCGCGGACGGAGGCATCGCATGAATCAGACCGTTTCCCCCGGGCCGCGCACGGGCAGCGTGCGCATCCCGGCTTCGAAATCGCAGGCGCACCGTCTGCTCATCTGCGCTGCGCTCGGCGCGCAGCCCGTGGCGCTGCGGTGCGACGGCGTCTCGGCCGACATCGCCGCCACGGCGCGCTGCCTGTCCGCCCTCGGCGCGGACATCACGGACGACGGCGCGGGCACGCTGCGCATCGTCCCCATTGCCGGGGAAATGCCCGCGCGCGCAGACCTTTTCTGCGGCGAGAGCGGCTCGACGCTGCGCTTTCTGCTGCCGGTCGTGGGCGCGCTCGGCGCGGACGTGACCTTCCACATGGAGGGCCGCCTGCCGAAGCGGCCGCTGTCACCCCTCGACGCGGTGCTCACGGCGCACGGCATGACCATCCGGCGCGACGGCGCGCTGCTGCACGCCGGCGGCCGGCTGCGGCCTGGTGCTTACGAACTGCCGGGCGACGTGTCCTCGCAGTACATCTCCGGCCTGCTCATGGCGCTGCCGTGCCTGCCGGGGGAGAGCACGCTCGCCGTGACGGGCCGGCTCGAGTCCGCGGGCTACATCGCCATGACGGAGGACGCGCTGCGCCTGTCCGGCATCCGCTTGCAAAAGCAGGAGTGGACGTACACCATCTCCGGCGGCCAGACGGCGCGCCTCCCGGCCCGGTGCCATGTGGAGGGCGACTGGTCGAACGCCGCGTTTTTTCTGTGCATGGGCGCGCTCTCGCCCGCCGGCGTCACGGTCACGGGCCTTGCGTCCGACTCGTCGCAGGGCGACCGCGCGGTGCTGGATGTGCTGCGCCGCTTCGGCGCGGATGTGCGCGAGACGCAGGATGCCGTCACCGTAAGGCGCTGCGCGCTGCGCGGCGTCACGATCGACGCCGCGCCCATCCCGGATCTGATCCCGGTGCTGAGCGTCGTCGCCGCGCTCGCGGACGGCCAGACGCAGATCGTCAACGCCGCCCGCCTGCGGCTCAAGGAGTCCGACCGGCTTGAGAGCACGGCCGCCATGCTGCGCGCGCTCGGCGCGCAGGTGAAAGAGCACGACAGCGGCCTGACCGTCACCGGCCGAAAGGTGCTCACCGGCGGCACGGTCGACCCGCAGCACGACCACCGCATCGCCATGGCGGCGGCGGCCGCCGCCAGCGGCTGCACCGCGCCCGTCGCGGTGCGCGACTGCGCCTGTACCGACAAATCCTACCCCCGCTTCTGGACGGATCTTTCCGCGCTGAAAACCGTTCCCGCGGCGGAAAATACAGATCTTGAATAAGGAGCTTGACCATGGAACTTAGTGATTATCGCCAGCAGATCGACGGCATCGACAGTCAGCTGCTCGCTCTGTTTTACCAGCGCATGGAGGTCGCGGCGCAGATCGCGGGCTACAAGAAGGCGCACAATCTCCCGGCGCTCGATGCCGGGCGCGAGCGCGCGAAGCTGCAGCAGATCGCGGACGCTGCGCCGGAGGACCTGCGCGAATACGCCGTGTCGCTCTACTCGCTCATCTTTGAGCTCAGCCGCAGCTGCCAGAACCGGCTGCTCGGCGTCACGAGTCCGCTGACTGCCGAGATCGAGCAGGCCATCGCGCGCACGCCCCAGCTGTTTCCGGAGCACCCGGCCGTCGCGTGTCAGGGCGTGGAGGGCGCGTATTCCCAGCTCGCGTGCGACCGCCTGTTCACGATGCCGAACGTGTTTTACTGCGCCACGTTCGAGGCGGTGTTTGCCGCCATCGAAAAGGGCCTGTGCCGCTACGGCGTCATCCCGCTGGAAAACAGCACGGCCGGCTCCGTCAACGCCGTGTACGACCTGATGATGCAGCACAACTTCCGCATCGTGCGCAGCGTGCGCCTGAAGATCGACCACTGCCTGCTGGCCAAGCCCGGCACAAAGCTCTCGGACATCAGGGAGATCTACTCGCACGAGCAGGCCATCAGCCAGTGCGGCCGCTTCCTGCAGAGCCTGCCGGGCGTGACGGTCGTGCGCTGCGAGAACACTGCCATGGCTGCCAAGCGCGTGGCCGAGTCGGACCGCACGGACGTCGCGGCGCTCTCGTCGCGCGCGTGCGTCGGACTCTACGGGCTCGAGAGCCTGGCCTCCTCCGTGCAGGATCAGGGCAACAACTACACGCGCTTTATCTGCATCGCCAAGGATCTCGAGATCTATCCCGGCGCTGACCGCACGAGCCTCATGATGGTGCTGCCGCACAAGCCGGGCTCTCTGTACAAGGTGCTCTCGCGCTTTTACGCGCTCGGCATCAACCTCAACAAGCTCGAGAGCCGTCCGCTGCCGGAGCGCGACTTTGAGTTCATGTTCTACTTCGATCTCGAGACGTCGGTCTATTCGCCGCAGTTCCAGCAGCTCATGGGCGAGCTGCCGGGCCTGTGTGAGGAATTCTCCTACCTCGGCAGCTACCGTGAGGTGGTGTGATGATGCGGTGCGGACTTCTGGGCGAAAAGCTCGGCCACAGCTACTCGCCGGCCATCCACGCGCAACTCGCTGACTATGCCTACGGGCTCTATGAGGTTGCGCCGGAGGACCTGACGGCGTTTTTGACCGGCGGCGATTTCGACGCGCTCAACGTGACCATCCCGTATAAAAAGGCGGTCATCCCGTACTGCGCCGAGCTCTCGCCGATCGCGCGCAGGCTCGGCAGCGTGAACGTGCTCGTCCGCCGGGCGGACGGCACGCTCTACGGCGATAATGCCGATGCCTTCGGCTTCGAGTATCTCGTGCGCCGCAGTGGCATCGACGTTGCGGGGCAAAAGGCGCTCGTGCTCGGCAACGGCGGCGCGTCCGCGACCATTCAGGCCGTGCTCGAGCAGCTCGGCGCGCGCGTGACGGTCATCTCCCGCCACGGGCCGGATAACTACGACAACCTCGACCGCCACGCCGACGCGCGCGTGATCGTCAACACCACGCCGGTCGGTATGTACCCGAACACGGGCAAAGCCGCCGTCGACCTGCGGCAGTTTCCGCAGTGCGCGGGCGTGCTCGATATCGTCTATAACCCCGCGCGCACGGCGCTGCTGCTGCAGGCGGAAAGCCTCGGCATCCCGTGCGCGGGCGGACTGTACATGCTCGTGGCGCAGGCCAAGCGCAGCTGTGAGGTGTTCACTGGCACGGTCATCGACGACGCGGAGATCCTGCGCATCCACCGCCTGCTGCGGCAGGAAATGGAAAACATCGTCCTCATCGGCATGCCCGGCAGCGGCAAGAGCACCATCGCGGCGCTGCTTGCCGAGCGGTTGCACCGCCCGGTGCTCGACAGCGACGCGCAGGTCGTCGAGACGGCGGGCATGTCCATCCCGGACATCTTTGCCGCTGGTGGAGAGGACGCCTTCCGCGCGCGGGAGACGGCCGCACTCGCCGAGCTCGGCAAGCGCTCGGGCGCGGTGCTTGCGACCGGCGGCGGCAGCATCTGCCGCGAGGAAAATTACCCGCTCCTGCACCAGAACGGCACGATCTTCTGGCTTCAGCGCGACCTCGCGCTGCTGCCGAAGGACGGCCGCCCCATCTCCCAGCGCAGCGACCTCGCCGCGCTCTACGCGCAGCGTGCGCCGCTGTACGCCCGCTTCGCCGACGCGGTCATTGACAACAACGGTACGCCGGAGGAGACGGTGCGCAAAATTCTGGAGGTGCTGGCATGAAGTTTCTCGTCATCAACGGCCCGAACCTGAACCTGCTCGGCCTGCGTGAGCCGGCCATTTACGGCAGCCGGAGCTTTGCCGCGCTGCAGGATTTCATCCGCGCATCCGCCGCCGATGCGGGCGTGGAGGTCGACCTGTTCCAGTCCAACCACGAGGGCGCGATCGTCGATGCCATTCAGGCGGCCTACGGCACGGCTGACGGCATCGTCATCAACCCCGCTGCCTATACGCACACGAGCGTTGCCATTCTCGACGCGCTCAAGGCCGTGGCGCTCCCGGCGGTGGAGGTGCACCTGTCGGACGTCAGCGCCCGGGAGCCTTTCCGCCAGATCTCCTATGCCGGCATGGCGTGCGTGAAAACATACATGGGTCTCGGCTTCGAGGGCTACCGTCAGGCCATTTTGTACCTGAAACAGTATCTGGAGGAGGCAAACGCATGATCTCGAAACAAATGGTCGCCTGGGGCGAGAGCGGCTCTTCCATCCGCGAGATCGCGGCCTACGGCGAGCGCCGCGCGGCCGAGATCGGCCCGGAAAACGTCTATAACTTCGCCATCGGCAACCCGAGCATCGACCCGCCGGACTGCGTGCAGGAGGCGGTCGAGCGGCTGCTGCACACCGTGCCGCCCACGCAGCTGCACGCCTACGCGCCCGCGCCGGGCATGGCGTCCGTGCGCGAAAAGGTCGCGGCCTACCTGACGGACACCTTCGGCGAGGCGTACCGCGCGCAGGATATTTACATGACCGACGGCGCGTCGAGCGCGCTGGCCATCCTCACGCGCGCGCTCATGGGTCCGGGGGATGAGGCCATCGTGTTCGCGCCGTACTTCCCGGAGTACGCCGTCTATGCCGAGGCGGCGGGCGGCAGCGTGCGCGTTGTGCCGTGCCGGGCGGACACGTTCGCGCTCGATCTCGATGCGCTCGCGGCCGCCGTGACGGAAAAGACCGCGCTGCTCATCCTGAACTCGCCGAACAACCCCTCCGGTGTCGTCGTCTCGCGCCCGGAGCTCGAGGCGCTGGCAGCGCTCCTGCGCGAAAAGCAGGCGCGCTACGGCCACCCGATCTACATCATTGCCGACGAGCCGTACCGCGAGCTGGTCTACGGCGGGGTGGAGGTGCCGTTCCTGCCCGCGATCTGTCCGAACGCGATCTACTGCTATTCCTACAGCAAGACGCTGTCCCTGCCCGGCGAGCGCGTGGGCTTTCTCGCCCTGCACCCGGCCATAGACGATTACGCCGCCGTGCACGCGGCCGTGCTCGGCGCGGGGCGCGCGCTGGGGTATGTGTGCGTGTCGTCGCTGTTCCAGCTCGCCGTGGCCGAGTGCCTCGGCCAGACGGCGGACATCGCGGCCTATGCCGCCAACCGCGAGCTGATCTACGGCGCGCTCACGGACATGGGCTATGCGTGCGCGCGGCCGGACGGCGCGTTTTATCTCTTCCTCAAGTCGCCGGAGCCGGACGCCCGGGCGTTTTGCCGCCGCGCGATGGACTATGACATCCTGCTCGTGCCGGGCGATGATTTCGGCTGCCCCGGCTATGCGCGCCTGGCCTACTGCGTGGCGCGCAGCCAGCTCGAGCGCTCGCTCCCGGCGTTTCGCAAGCTGGCCGGGAGCTACGGCCTGACCAAATAAATTTCGCAGACAAAAACGGC
>ERZ1673744.1878-NODE-1878-length-17212-cov-7.591362_pt1 | contig 17212 bp, 10 predicted proteins | sample MGYA00580207_ERZ1673744 | MGnify/ENA primary metagenome ERZ1673744 (study PRJEB41218, sample SAMN15661751) | gut metagenome | host: Homo sapiens | place: Canada: London | collected 2015-08-20/2019-03-30 | study: EMG produced TPA metagenomics assembly of... | reverse complement strand
ATATTCTGAAAATCGGACGTAATGTTATCCTCTATGCGGACGTCGAAATCTCCGTCGCTCACCAGCCGCATCGCGCCGAGCAAGCGTGAATACGGGCGGCTGAAAAAATGCCGGAACATTAAAAATAAGGCAAAAGCCACAAAACATAGCAATACACATGCAACGATGAAATATATTGTAAACGTGCTTAAAGCGGGATCTGCAGACGCGGCGTCGAAACTTACGTATAACGGAAGTATATTCATCAGCTTTGTATAGTAAACGATCCTTCCTTTTCTGAGTATCGGTTTGTCCGTTTCTTCTTCCGATAAAACAGTTCCCGGCACAACGTCTTCGTCCGAACAGATTATCAATAAAGAATCATCTTCCGCATAAGGTTTCGTCTGCACTTTCGGAAATGCCGTAAGAGCTAAGTTTTTTGCGATATGATCTCCGTCAAGCAATACCGCCAATACGGAATTGTCCTGCTCGGAAAGTGACAGCGTGATCAATATTTCGCCGTTATTTCTGAGATTGCCTTCGTAGGTAGGCGAATAGCGATGCTCTTTTATAACCTTATCAAGCAACTGCTTACGATAATCGTCGCTGACAAAAGTATATAGCGTGTTATACGATAATTCCCCGTCGGGAGCAATCCATAACGCGCACGAATCGATTACATCGTAATAGGTCGTCAACGACACAAGATCTTCCATCGTTCTGTTAATCGCGGTATTACGCGCGTAGGAATCGCCCGATATTTTATCGTAATAATAGGCTTTAAGGCGAACAACGGTTTCGCTTTTCATCAGCGAAAATCCCGCGCGCGATATATTTTTGATATCGTTTTCAAGGTTCTCCGTTAACGCGACATAACTGTCTTCCACGATCTGTCTCGTCCTGTTTTTTGCCGTTCTGTTCGATACGAATAGATTTACCGATATCAGTAGACCGAACAGAAAAATGATTATTATTTCTATCAAAACAAAAACGGTAACTAACGACAATTTCCTTTTTTTTGCTCTTACTCCGTTCATAATTCCTCTCTCAGATATTCTGCCGACGCCGGATTTGACTTTTAATTTAAATCCCGTTCGCTTCTTCCTACAGCAAACAATTCCTTATTTCGCAGTATGCCGACAAGAGTAATACAAATCTTGCCCGCATGCCACGATCGGAGCCGTCGTCGGGTTCATGACCATTCAACCGAATATCTATCGCCTCTCCTCCCGACAACCGTTTTTTATAGTATAGCATAAATAACGATCTTTTTCAATCGTTTTTAGATTTGACGTCACAATTCAGTTTTATTTTCAGTGAAAAAATCGCTTCGGATTCTTAAATTTTTTAATTATTGTTCCCCATAAATTATTTCTTCGTCTATGTATTTTTTTAACACGTTCCAATTGGGATGATACTTGGCTTGGTCGTCATACCACTGCATTTGATGTTCAAGAGCAGAAAGCTGCGCCTCGTGTTCGGATGAGTAAACGACAGGGAGAATATGTAGCCGTTAAAAGATTTCGGCTACACGACTTCCTTTCACTTTATACCCGTGCGTACTTTCCGCACCGATAAATTTATAAATAATCCTGATTTCCTGTTTGTGTGCGCTTCCGTCGGAATACTTTTCGTCTATATAAATCCTGTCGATGAAATTATTCAATATTGCGGGAGTAAGTTCCTCGATTTCCGTATAACTGTTGACAACCTTCAGAAACTCCCGAATATTGCTCTCTTCGTCGTTTACAAGATCTAAAGCCTTTTTCAACTCAACGATTTCGCTCTTTAACGCCGTTTGTTCCGCCTCGTATTTTTTCGCCAACAAATCAAAGCGTTCGTCCGAAATTTTACCGGTTACGTTGTCTTCATACAGGTTTGCGATGATATCGTCAAGCGTTTTTATACGATTTTCCGCTTTGGTAATTTTCGTTTGCGCCGAGAGCCGCACGCTCCGCATTTCTTTTACCGAACATTTACGATACTTTTCGATAAACTCCGATTCGTGCGTTTTCACTTCGTTCATAACCCGTTTGATATCTTCCAGAACCAATTCGTTCAGTACCCTCTTCAGAATCGAATGCGCCGTACACTGAATCTTCGTCCGTCTGTTGTATTTTGAGCAAGCGTAAAAATCATAGTTCCTGTTTTTTGCAACACGTCTTAAAGTGATAGGAAATCCGCAATCGGCACAATATAACAATCCGGCGAAAATATTGATATCGTCAAAGTGATTTTTCACAACTCTTTTTACCTGCGTCAACTTCTGTGCCAGATCAAACGTTTCCTTATCAATAATCGCTTCGTGATGATTTTCGATTATCTTCCATTCCGACGGATCGCGATAGACAAACCGTTTGTTTTTATACGATTTTCTCGTCGTTTTGAAATTTACGAGATGTCCGATGTAGTTCGGATTACGCAAGATTTTATAAACCGTGCTTCTGTGCCAGAAATACGGAGCAGTAGTATCGTTCCGATACATATTTCTGCCTTGTTTCAGATAAAATGCCTTTGGGGTGTCGTAACCTTTTTCGGTAAGTATTTTCGCTATCGCAAGCGCATTATAACCGTTGACGCATAGTCTGAATATCTCCCTGATCGTCGGCGCGCACCTTTCGTCTATCAGCCACTTGTTTTTATCGTTCGGATCTTTCATATATCCGAGCGGTGGCGTGTTCGTCAATGGTTTCCCCGATTCGCCCTTATTTCGTATCACTGCACGTATTTTTTTGCTCGTATCTCTCGCAAGCCATTCGTTGAAAACGTTTTTGAACGGTATCAATTCGTTATCCGAGCCGTTTTCGCTATCCACGTTATCGTTTATCGCTATAAAATGAATATCCTTTTCGGCAAACGTAAATTCCGTAAGATAGCCGACTTTCAGATAATCTCTTCCGAGCCTTGACATATCCTTTACGATAATCGTTTTCACTTTTCCTTCGTCTACGTCGGACATCATTCTCTGAAAATCCGGACGATTGAAATTCGTTCCGCTGTAACCGTCGTCGATATAATATTCAATATTTCGGTATCCGTGTTGTTTCGCATACCGCCCGAGAATATCTCTCTGGTTTTTGATACTGTTGCTTTCGCCATCGGTACCGTTATCGTCTACGCTGAGCCTGCAATAAAGCGCGGTTATTCCCTCACCTCCGTTTTTTGTTCTTTTATTTTTAGTTGCCGTTTGTAATTCTAACATATCTGTTTACCTCCGTCAGATTCCAAACAGCAAGTTCGTAACTTACCATCTCCAAGCCGTTCTTCCGTCAGGCTTATAAATTTTTTCATTACCAAACGCTCTAATATCTCGTATGCTGATTCTCGCGCCCCTTGCGTCGATTCCGTGCTTACGATATACAACGTTTCGTTTTTTCTTGCCCTTATCTTGTTTTTATCCGTTACCTTATTTAACTCTCTATTTTGCAATTCTCCTTAACTTTATTGTGCGGATACTATGTTCTCTCTCCGGATGGATACTATGTTCTCTCTCCATAAACACAAAAATCCTCCTGTTCGATATTTTAATTTTGTTACGTTTTATTGTTGTTTTTCTCTTCCTCAAATTTGCGCAACTCAAAATCGAAGAAATCGTCGTAGCCGTCCATTATCTTCGCAAGGTCGGTATTCATTTCTCCCGCCTGCTCCAACAGCGCCTTATATCCTTCTTCAATGAGTTTAACTTTTGTATACCCGTGTTTCTTCAAAAATGCGTCTATTTCTTCCGCCGTTTCTCTCGGTATACTCGTTCCCCATACCACGTTTTTGGCTTTTCTCTCGTTCTTATGCTTTTCTTCGTATCTTTTATCTCTTTCGCTTCTCGGTTTCATTACTAAACCCTCCGTATATATATCATCGTATCTATACGACGACTATATTTTACTGTTTTCTGCGCTCAGAGTCAAGCTCTTTTATGTGAACAGAGAGTAAAAGCCGCCTTAAATTTTACTTATGATTAGTGTTTATGCCTTGTTTTTCTTGCTTTTTGCGTTCTTCTTCGATTTCCGCTTCTATCTGTTGCAGGCGCGGGACTTGCCGAACGACGTCGGGAGTAAAGAACGAAAGAACGGAATCGAAAAAGTTATTGATTGTTTTCGGCTTTCCGTGGACTATACGTCTATATTCCGTCGGATTCGTTCTTGCAAGTTCTTTGCCGACGTTTGTATAGTGGGAATTGTTATCCCTTTCCTTTTGCAGAGTTTCTGCTTTTCGGGCATATTCGAGCGTTTCGTCCATAGCCCTTGTAAGCCGCTTTGAAAGATCGGCGTTGTTTGCCGTTAAAGCAATTACTTGTTCTTGTAACTTTCCGCGTTTCCGTGGAATATTTCCGCTTTTTGCTTCGGTCAAAGCGTCCGCATAAACCCGACTTTCTTCCCGTATGGCTTCCGCTTGCTCGATTATCTTTTTTGCCTTATATTCAGCGGTGGAAAGGTGTTTTTTCTGACTACCTTCTTTTCCGCGCTGTAAGCCCCAACGTTTTCCGACGGCTTCGTAAAAATCTGTTTGCAACTGCTGTAACTGCGGTTTATCAAAAAGTTGTTTACTGCAAAGTCTGCCGTCTTGCGTAATCGGCATTAAGTTTAAGTGCATATGCGGCGTTGTTTCGTCGTTATGTACTACCGCTGCAATTATGTTTTCTTCGCCGTAACGTTCCGCAAAGAATTTGTAACAAGCCGAGAAAAAGTTATACTGTTCAACCCTTGATAACCCGTCAAAAAAAGTTTTATCCGAACCTAACACGAACGAGTTCATAACGACCGCATCTTTACGCGGGGACAGATTTAATTCTTTTAAGCGATTATTTATGAACTCCGTGTATGTACCGTAACCGCCGATTATATGATAATTATCTTTCGTTCGGGCGCGGTCGATTTGAGGATTGTCCGACATATAATTCTCGTCCCGTTCGTTTTCCCGCTCGACGGGAGCAACGTCGTTCTTATGAAATTTTTGCATGTGACATACTAAAAATGAAATGGTGGTTTTCCTCCTTAAGTTTGTGATTTTTTACTCAGGCAAAGTGTGTAGAAATTGTCTTGACGACCGTTTTTTCTATAAACTCACAGCCTCGCAGAGCACACTACTTCCGTTTCGGAAGTATAGTGTGCTACACTTTGCTCATAAGCCATCTGTTTTGCTTCGCATTTGCTTCCAAAGTTTTTCTCTCCGTTATGTATTGAAAAGCATTCTTAAAAAAAATATTTTCAACTTGTATCCGACTTCATTTTTCTGCCTCCTTCATTTTATTTTTTTCTCCGTTTTTGTTCTTACGAGTCCACGAAAGATAAATTATCTCTCTATCATATATGGACATTAGTAAGACGTTTTGTCGGGGTGTTTTGCAAAAGTTTTTACTCCCTCACTATAATTGGAAAGTTACAAGCCGTTTGTTGGGGTATTTCACGAAAATTTTTATATTTTTTTCTTAGCAATATTGAAAATCTTGTACTCCTTCAAAAATGACATAAAAAAGCCGATGACTGTTGCCATCGACCATAAAAAATTTTATATGTTTTTATAATAAGTAATTTTAATTAATGCCACATCCCGATTCACTAATCAAAAGCGGTAAAAGCCATTTTAATATCCAACGCTTTGTTGTGTCGTAATTTGAATCGTAAAACACCGCGCCGATAATCGCTTCGATATAAGGATCGTGTCCTTTGTTCACAACTTTTTCGTGATCGGGAACACCTGCATCTGATTGGAAGTGTTTTGCATTGTATGCATATCCGATTAAACCGCATTTCAGCATAATATTATGCATAATTTCATTGTTTTCAAGTTTACTTTTTATCTGCGTAATCTCGCCTTTTGTAGTTATTCCTTTCCGATAGAGATAATCGGCAATAACGGATTTCAACACGGTATCGCCGATTGTTGCAAGCCCGTCGTTAGTGTATTCGCTATGATTCTTTCCTTCTCCGGAAACTTCTATTTTCTCCGACCTCATCGCCTTTGAAATCCACGCGATATCGTTAAAATGATAGTGTATTATAACTTCAAGTTCGCGCATTTTTTGATATACAACAGATTTATCCATCAGATTTTATCCCCATTGAATATAATTTTGCCCGAAATATTCACTTCCACGGATTTACCGTTTTTTACTATATCGAACCAAGAAATATCATTTTTGTATCTATCCGTCAAGCATAAAATGCATTGATTTTCAGAGCCGAGTAAGCGCCGTTTTGTTTCTTTTTCTTCCAAAACGTATTCGCCATCAAGCACAAGGTCTATGCCGGCAAGGACGTCCGAAACTTCTTCGTATTTTCTGCCCGTAAACGATATAATTCCGAGCCCGAGTTTTTTTATTTCGTCGGTCAAAAACGGAAGATTCTGCTGACAAGTCGGCTCACCGCCGGAATACGTTACACCTTCGATGTCAAAGTCGTCAATCGACTTTTTAATTACCGAAATAATGTCGTCGAGCGACATAATATGGCGCGCGATAAACGGCTGGTAATCAGGGTTGCAACACTCGTTGCAACGAATATCGCAACCCTGAAACCATATACATAATCTTTTGTGCGGACCTTCCGTTTCCGTACAACGGTTTATACTCGCAACGTTAAACTTAATCATTGTCAAAATCAAATTCAAGCCCGTCTTTCGTTGTTTTTACTACGATTTTCGAGCCTTTCATCGACGGCAATTCTTCTTTGTTTTCAAACATAAACATAGCAAGTTCGTCAAGCAATTTATCGTTGATAGCGTTAAGAATATCGCGACCGCCTTTACTGCTGTCCGCTCCGCCGAGAACGTAATCTATAAATTTAAGTTCGTCTTCAAATTCAAGGTCGATACGATATTTTTCCGATATTGCTTTCTGAACCGGACGAAGTTTCGATTTCGCGATTTTTACGCTGAATTCTCTGTCTTTGATGAAGTTGAACGGAACGATATTGCTGTAACCGATACGACCGAGAATTTCGGGACGTTTGATTTCGTTATCGAAATAGTTTTTAACGATTTTTATAAACTCATCCGCCACTTCTTCGTTTGAACCGTTCGAAGACACTTCGGACGCTCCGAGATTTGACGTGAATATAATTACGCTTTCGCTGAAATAAACCGTTTCGCCTTTGCTGTCGGTAAGTCTGCCGTCTTCGAGAATTTGCAGAAAAATATCCAGAATTCTCGGATTCGGTTTTGCCGCTTTTTCGATTTCGTCAAATAAAATTATACTAAACGGTTTTTCTTTTACGGCATTAGTAAGTTGCCCGCCTTCTTCATAACCGACGTATCCCGGAGGCGCACCGATAAGTTTCTGATCGCTGTTTTCCTGCGCATATTCCGACATATCGAAGCGAATACAAGCCTGTTCGTCACCGAAAAGGAATTTTGCAAGCGCCTTTGAAAGTTCGGTTTTACCTACGCCGGTAGGTCCGACGAAAAACAGCACGCCTTTCGGTGCGGAACGAGAAGACGATTTATGTATTCCCGTAAGTCCCATATAAGCCTTAACAACGACTTTTTCAATCTTTTCGATAGCCTCTTCCTGACCGACTACACGTTCGCTTAAAATCTTTTTGATATTTTTAACCGACTTATAGTCGAGTTTTTCCCAAGGATTATCTTTTTCGCCGTACTTAAACAGCAAGTACAACTGCTCGAACGGCATTTTGCCTTCTTTTCTCGAAAGGCGCGCCATCTGAACGATTTCACGGTTGGTAAAATCGTCGAGCATATCGACGTATTCGTTAAATTTATCCGAGGTTAGGAGCGTTTCTCCGGGTTTGAGTTTTACGTCAAATCCGCTCTCGATTTTTTCCATCATTTTAGCGCGTTCTTCTCTGTCGGGTTTTGAAAGAGTAAGACAAGAGACTTCGGGGTTGCCCTGATAGAAAGAAATCGGGAACATTGCAAGTTTGCCCGTAATGAGAATAATCGTGCTTTCGTTTACTTCGGCAGACAAATACTCCGTTTTTTTGTCTTTTATCGCTTTCCCGAGCATTGTGATAAGTTCTCTCTCGTCGGGCGGTAATTGCCCGCCGCTTGAAAAGAGATAATCCGCCCAATTCAGCACGAAAGCAGTTTTTCTATTCGGCTTCTTCAAGTTTTTGAATACGATATTGAAAATCTCGGCGGGTTCTTTGAACTGACCGCTTCCCGTTTTTTCTTCCGCTTGCGGTTGATTTTCTTCTTCATCGTCAAAGGAATAAGCGTCGCCTTCAACTTCGACTTCATCGATAACGGAAAGCCTTGAAACGTCTCCGTCTATGCCGTCGATACGATCCCAATACAAAACGTCGTCGTATTCCATACCTTTGAGCATGTCCGTAAGGTATTGTTTCAGATCGACGATTTGCTTTTTGTCGTTAAGATACACGTCGCCGACATTGCCGTCGAGTATTACGCATCTTTTGATACCGACTTCGCGTTTTAACCTGTTAAACGTTGTTTGTAATGCCATTATTTTCACCTCTTATTTGTGTTCGTTTTTACCGTTTGGTACTTCATAGACGATATTTTATCGGGATTGCTCCAAATTTCCTGCGTTTTGGTAACGTGTAAACCGTAAACGTCTTCCAAATCGTTCAAAAAAGACTGTATATCCTTTTGGCACGCCTGTCCTTCATATCCACGGAAGTCGTAAATAAATTTACCGTCCAGAAACACGCGGAATTCCGCTTTTTCGCCGCTTGCTTTCAGTCCGACCAAAATCACTTCGTTTGTATCGCGTTTGATTTTTATATTCTTTTTATCCACGATAAATCCGCGGGCGGTTATTGCCGACATTATGATTTTCAGCGACTTCTGACGGATTTTTTCGTCTACGATTTCTTCCGTCGCCGCCGATCTTATTTCGGAAAGCGGTTTATTCTCTGTTACGACTTTATCGATGATAGTCTTTTCAACTCTTGCGGCTTCGAGTTCGCGGCGGATTTTTTCACGTTCTTTTTCGATACGCGATTCATAAGTTTCGTTTTTGAGTTCTCTGCCCGCTCTGATTAGATCATCGCCCGAAAGCATATCGTTTTTAAGATATGCAAGGTAAGCAAACTGCCTTTCCGTTTCGTCCTGAATTGAATCGAGAAGTTTTTGAATCTCGGCGGGGATTGTAACGACTCCGTTTGCTTTATCCCTCAATCTTCTTTGATTTTCTTCGATACTGCTTTCAAGCAAACTTTGATAAAGCGCGCGCATTTCGACTAATCTTTTAGCCGCCAAGTCGTTTACTTGATTTTGTAATTCTTGCGCCGCTTTATCCACGTTATCGGCAGAATTCAGTCTTAATCTGTCGCTATCTCCGCTTACAACGCCTTTTTTTGCGACTTCTTTTGCCTGCGATTTTAAGTTTTCGATTTTTCTAACGAGAGAATCTCGTACTTCTACAATCAATTGTTGTAATGCCGCCGTCCGACTATTGTGTAAGCTTTGCGAGCCGTTTTCTATGTCCGAAAGTATCTGGTCGAGTTCGGCGATCTGCCTTTCGGCAACTTCGCAAATGCTTTCGCATCTTATCGCTATCGCCTCGTAGTCTATTTGTACCTGATGACTCATTTTCGTTCCCCCTTTATCGCAAATACTATATCGCGCCAATTTTCAATCGTTTCTTTATCGAAACGTGTTTGCGACTTTTCCGGATGTTGCAATCCGTTTCTGCACATACGAAATTTATGTAATGCGGATTCTTGCTTGCCGTCGAGAATGCCTTCATCTTTTGCCATAACGAGTAAATCGTGTGCAGACGTCATAGGCTCGGCGTTAAGCATATCTCTTAAATCGTATTGCAGTTTTACGAATAAATCGCAAATTACGTCTTTATATTTTCCGCGTGCAATCTGCTCGTCAACGTATTTTTTCGTAATTTTTTCGGGATGAGAAGATGCGCTGCGCTCAATAGACAACAAATCGTGAATCGGCTCGTAAATCTCTATAAACTTTCTGATTGCAGCATAGGATTTAGACGCATATTTCTCGTATTTTGTCACCGATTTCAACTCCGAATTAAGCGTGGCGTAAGCATCGAAAAATTCGTCTTCGTTATAATCGTCTTTAAGCGTATATTCCAAAAGGCTCTCTATCCCGAGCATATCGTTCAGTTTCCACAAATTGCGTTTAACGTTGTTAAAAGCGTTACCGAGATCGGAATCCGAGTAAATTTCTTCGTTATTTACAACTTTATCGGCAAAATCCGCAACCACGTTAACAACGCTTAAAACGGCGTCAACGGTAAAACCTGCGCTTAAAAGTGCTTCGTAAACAATATCGCCGTCTTCCGTTTTTATCATTTCATCCGCAAAGGCGGAAACGTAGTCGAAGTCGTTCATTCTGAGTGCTTTTCTGAGCGGATTCAACACCGACGATTTATAAATCGCATTATCGATTTTTATCTCGCTTGCGCTTTCTTCAAACAATTCTTTTGCCGTCGAAACGAAATATTTTTGCCACTCGGCATTCTTAGAAAAGGCGTTATTCAGTTTTAATATAATTTCTATCTTATCGTCAACGATTTTCGCATTTTTAAACAACGCTTTGATGGTTTTAACAAAATACGAAGAATCTTTCAATGCGGCAACCGTAAACAAAACTACTTTTGCAACATCGTCGGCAAAATCTTTTTGTACGTAATACTCAAAAATTTCTTCTACCGTTTCTTTATAGCGCGTTTCGTCCAAAACGCTTTCGGTAAGCAACTGCATTTCAAACGTATCGCCAAGCTGGTTGCTAGGCATTTTTACGTTTACGGCGGAATAGTAGTGAAGCGCGGAAGTATCGAGCAAAGCAAACTCGGCATTCCCGCCTATTTCGCCAAGTATCTTTATCGAAAAATCTTTATCCGTTCTTAAAACGTTATCCGTTCTGTCGGTTGCAAGTCTGCCGCCGTCAATAAAGATTGTACAAGGTCTTTTCGCCTGTCTGGATACGTCGTTCGGGATATATGCGCCCTCGATATCGGTAAGCTCGGAAAGTAACACCGTCGGCACGTCTACTGTATTTTTAAGTGCATCTACGAATTTATATTTTTCTTTGGCAAGCAAACATTTCGTCATAAATGCGGTTGAATACCACTTGTTGAAATAAGCGGTTTCGTCCGACGTATCGAACGAAAATACAACGCCGCTTTTGTTTATTATAACCTGCGTTCCGTCCTCTTTTCTGACTTGTTTTTCTTCCCCGCCCTCGGGTATTTCAACTTCGACAACGCGTTCTTCGGCTTTTAGCCCTACTTTTGTCGGATTCGCTTCGATATAATCTTTAAGCCCGCTTATATCTATCGTTTTTCCTAAAAACCTTTCGATATCTTCGTAAAGAACGGACGAATCGAGAGAGGTATACGGAAGCGAATAACTCACGTCGAATTTCCGCGTTACGGGGCTATAAAAAATATCTTTCGTCTTTACTCTTTCTTCGCATGTGGGAATCGCGCCTTCACGGAACATTTTTCTGCCTTTCGCGGTAAGCGAAACGTCTTTTACTCTGATTTCCGAAAAATATTTCGGATTCATAAAATGCGACGGATCGTAGTCGCAAGAGAGTATCTCTGTACCGATAAGATTTGAGATTTCTTTTCCGAAAATATAGTGCAAATCTCTCGGAATACCGAATTTAAGAAGCACGTCGCATATTTTATCTTCCGAACCCGCAGTCTTTTCGATTACATCGAGCAGAATATATGCAACGCCCGACGCCTTCCTTACCTCGTTATATCGCACGTTAACTTTATAGACGAGTAGCGGAAACGGAATAGCCGTAGTGAATTTTAACAAACTTTTCTCTTCCATTTTACTCTCCTAAAATATCTTTCGCCGTAAGTATTCTTCCGCGGAAGTTTATCGTGTCGATAATTTCTCTGTATACGTGGAAGTTGATTTTATCGCGACTGTGGTCGCCTTCAAGATCGGGAAGGTCGATTATGCCCGCTTCCGATAAAAACTTTTTCGAGCCGACAATAATCAGAAGTTTTCTCGCTCTTGACAACGCAACGTTGATACGCTCGAATTTTTTAATAAATTCCGCATCATACCTCGCGCCGCTCGGATTTCTTACCATCGAAACGATAATGATATCCCTTTCATCGCCTTGGAAATCGTCAACGGTACTGATAACAAGTTTTTCGTCCGGTTTACCCGAAAAGCCCGTAAATTGATAGCCTTTGCGTTTCTTTTTAATTAGTCCCGCCTGATCGCCGTATGTACAGATGATACCCGCGCTCGGTCTTTCGTCGATTTTCCTTGACGGATCAACAATAACTTTATGCTCGGAAACAAGCCCTTTCGCCGCTTTGTCGAGTTCCTTTAATAGCGTTATCGCAACCTGCGCTTCCTGCTCGTTGATTTTGGACGTACTGCCTTCGAATGCGCTCGATTCTTTTTGGTCGCAATCCACAAAATATATGTGCCGTTTGGGATCGATAACGGTATTTCCGTTGATTTTTACGGTAAGATTATGCTCTTTTTCGTCGTCTTGTTGTTTTTTACCTACAACAAGCCCTTTACCGTTACCGCCGTAGAAATGATTGAACACTTCCATAATGTGGCTGTGGCAACGGTATTGCTTATTAAGCATTACTCTGAAATTGCTCGGAACTTTCTCATACAGCGTTTTGAAGAAACATTCTTCATATAACTTTGTATATCCGTCGTTGATTTCCTTTGTGATTTTTTCTTCGTCGAGTCCGTCGAAATCATCTCCCCGCATATGCCGCAAATCGTACATAGGCGGAAGTTGACGATGGTCGCCGACGAGAATAACCGTCTTGCCGTATAAAATAGGTATCAGCAAATCGAGAAAAGACGACTTTGACACTTCGTCCACGATTACAACGTCTATGCCTTGCGTTCTGATATCTACCGATTCGATTCCGTATTTACCGAGTTCGGCAAGTTGCGACGGCGTGAATCTGTCGCGGCTTGTGCAAGTAATACCGAAAACGTTTGCCGAATTGTAAAGTTCTCTCGTATATGCGGCTCTATCTTCCTCTAAGATATCTTCCTGCGATAAATATTTTACGATATCCTTATACATCGGAATTTTTATTTTGTTTTCGGAAGACGAAGCATTATACTCGGTTTCGAGTTTATTCCACTCGTCGCTGATTATATCGAACGCCGTTTCAAGATTGTCCGAATCGTATTCCCTGACAATTCCGAAATCTCTGAAAAATCTCGTAATCTTTTGTTTCAGCACGGAATTTAACTCACCATATTCTTCAATATCGGGGTTTTCTCCGAGTTTTTCGTATAAACGTTTTTTCTCGCTTATTTGGATTTTTAGTTCGTTTATTTTATCGGATATAGCGTTTTCGTTGTCTATATCGCCATTGATTTTGAATTCGATTATATTTCTCTGTGTGTTTACAATATCGACAAGTTTTGCCTTGAATTGCGCAAGTTCGGAAGGCAATTGCTTCAATATTTCTTTTGCACCCGTAATGCCGGGGACGAGAGAGTAAATCACGCTTCCGGCAATATCGAACTCCGAATTATTTTCGTATTCTTTAATCTTTTTGCCTACGGCAATCAACTCGCTTTGATTCTTTTTATACTCTTCGTAATTAAAATCTCCTTCATTCGGTGCTTCGTCCGTATCGGGATCTCGCAAACCGCTCAAAACGTTTCGCAAAGCACGCTGGCGATTTTTTAACTCCACAATCGCGTCTTCGCTCAAAAAACGCTCTAATTCTTTGTTTATTGCCTGAATATCGGCATTAACAAGCTCGGCAACCTTATCGAGCGTTACCTCTTCAAAACAAGCAAAGCACTTTAACAGGCGTTCTACTTGTTCGGCGTATTTATCCAATACGTTGCTATCTGCGCCTTCGCCCGAAAAACGATACGATTCTACGTATTTAAGCGTTCTCGTATACTTTTCGGTATCTTCTTTTGCGGCAAGAAGTTTTTCTCTTAAAACTTCGTTTTCTCCGGTTAAACGGTTTATTTCTGAAAGCAAATTGTTCCGCTTTCTTTCCGTATCTGCATTCTCCCGTTGCAATTTCAAAAGGCGATCGTAATCGAGGCGAAGAGATTTCATCGTCGAATCGAATTCTTCTCTCGTTTCTTTGTAATTGTCGTATCTTGCTACTTGCTTTTCAAGGTTTCCGCAAATATTGAGATAGAAATTGTCTACAAGCCTTTCGGGACTGTAATTCGTTTCTTTACCGTTTTGCGACGGAATAAGACGAAGCGGACGTATTTCGGGGATTTTAGGCAATCTGTCAAATACGTTATCGATTGCCTTATGTGTTTCGGAAGATATTAAAACTTTCTTACCGCGTTTCGTCAGTTGCGCCGTAATCTCGGCTATAACCTGTGTTTTTCCCGTTCCCGGAGGACCTTGCAACAAGAATATACTTTCGCTTTGCAGCGCGCGTTTTACTGCAAGTTTTTGACGATCGTTCAAACTTTCAAGACACCACTCGGGATCTTTGATTTCTTCTACGGAAGACTGCGCAAGCGTTTCGGGCGAAAAAAGATACGTCGGCAAGAACGGATTCTTAACGTATCCGCCCAAAATTGAAGTCAACGCCTTTTCTTGCCTGTCTATTTTTGCTTTTTCCGCACGATTATCGTAGGTAAGATATTTTGGCGCAATTTCCTCGATTTGCTTTTCGATTTCTTTTACTTTGTCCGTGATATCTTGCGGACGGAAGTAAATCTGATACCGGCGTATCGTTCCATTCTCGATTTTATCTGCCTTATCTTCGTTTAATTTTTGAAGTAAAACGTTTTTTATTTCGGTTTTCTCGGAATCGATACCCTCTGCATATTGAAATTCTAATTGATTTTTCTTTTCCTTTTTAAGTTTATCCAGTTCTTCCTGACAACGTATTGCCAAACTCTTTTGTTTTTTCTCGATAAGTGCCGTATTGCGACGAATATAAAAGTCGCGCAAAGATACCTGTGACTTCGCTCTTTCTATACGCTTATCGTATTCGTCATTTAATGCCGATTCATTACTACTCAAAGCATTGATCTGTTCGTCTTTTTCGATAGTAGACGGTTTAGAATGTCTGATTTGGTCTATTTCAGCACGAATTGAGCTAACCAGTTTCTTTCTTTCGGTTTCAATCGGTGAGAGAAGACGAGCTATTTCGCTTTGGTATGTCTTGTATACGTCCTTATCAGAATTATTTATAACGTCGGAATCAAGTCTATCGTCAAGTTCTGTTTTGTATTCGTCAAGTTGCAAATCATATTTTTCTTGTCTTTTAGCAGAAACGTCTGCCATATAACGGTTAATCTCGGCAAGAATTATACTATTATATTTGCTGTCTATTTCTCCAAATTCGGCAGTCAGATCTTTTTCGTAATTCTTGTCGAGAGCGGATAAATCAGGCTCTATATCTATGTATGTGAATAAATATCGTTCGCCGAGAAGATACGATTTGATACTTCTGATATTACCTTTATCGTCCGATTTCGGCGGATACGGCGACAATCCCATAGCGTCCCGAGTATATCGGTTCAGGTTGACCTCGAACTTCGGTTTTCCTTTTCCGTTTCTGCCGACCGTTTCTGATAATATTTCCTTTCTGTTCTTTTCTATCGCAACGCAAATCAGCGGAAAACCGTCGGCGCCCGCCACTTCTTTCGATAATATTATCTGCTCGCTTTTGCCGAAATCTTTAATTCCGTCCAAAAGAAGTCCCGAAAAAGCCTCTTCGTTTCTGCGATAGGACTCTTTCGTTATCATATATGCGTCGCAAACGTAAACGTCCGTAATTTCTTCGCAACGCTCGGATTGTTTTCCTAAATAGTATCTGCGAAAATCGATATACCGCAACCATTGATTAAAAATGCCAATCGCTTCGGCAGGATTCGGAACGGGAAATAGTTTGGTGGCTATTTCATTTACAAAGTCGTTTGTAAGAACAGAATCGTGCAATTCGCTGTTACCGTAATCAGGAACCGAAAACATATTTCCGGTATTTCTGTTGTATATTTCCTTCTTTACAAAAGCGCAAAGTGACGAACAAAAAACTCGCTTTTCACCGTATTTTACCGTTCGCTTGTCTATTAAATCTATCCCTTTTACGGATATTTCCGTAACGTTCCCAAATGTAACGTCGCCGATTACCATAAAATCGTATGTTTCGGGCAGAACGTAGCGAGAATATCCGTCCACTTCGGGACGAATTACGATATTACGCAAAATCTTATTTCCACGCTTATTTTCGTCCATCACTCTGTCAAACGAAGGCAAAGATACGTTGTAATATTTAGGCGTAGACGGAAACGTGTATCCGATAAATTCTTGAAAAGTGTCGGGCGCATAACCGCCGAGCTTTCTTTTTAGAGCTTCGTATTGCTCGTTTAACGATTGCGTAAAAAAGTCGTTCCTTCCCCAAGCCTTATCACCTAAACCTTTATCCAAATTGTCCAAGAAATTCAGATATAAGTAAGCCATTTTACTCCCCCTTCGTAAATTTACGATACTTATCGAATATATCTATATAATCCAAAAATTCCTTTATTTCCGCAGGCGACATACCGTCTATAATCCCACCGACTTTATCGAGTATAACGCTTTTCGTAAACGGATCGAGTCCGTTTAATGCTTGTCCCGCAGTTAGTTGCTGTTTTAACGCATCGTTTTCGCTTTGTAATCTTTCAAGTTCGTTTGTCAGATTTTCCACAGAAGAAAGCGACTGCTTTTTATCTTGGATACTGTCTTTCAAAATGCTTGAAATTCTGTTGACGTATTGTGCGAGAATATCAGGATCGGACTCGTCGAGAACCAACTCCAATTCGTCTTCGCTTTCCTTCCCGAAAAGATAGAAGATTTTATATTGCTTATCTTTAGGGATATCCGAAAAGTTTTCAAGATTCCGATAATTGTAAATCGTCGCTTTGGATATTTCGAGATATTTAATTAAATCCGTAACCTTAATAGAAAATTTCGTAACGAGTCTTTCAAATAATTTCGTTGTCATTTTTGGCACCTTCTTATCCGTTTGACATTATTATACTATATTAAAAACATAATGTCAACGCATTTTGTCTAAAATAGTCTAATTTATATCCAATAAAACAAAAAAATTTTTGTAAACACCTAAAAAGTAATGTTTTTAGACTAATTTAACCATTTCATTCTGCCTTTTCTATACTTAAACCACAGTATACGGACACTATAAACGCTTACGATATTTTCAAAGCAAAAAGAGACTGCCTGTCTTTTTAATTGCAATCTCTTTTAGTTAAAACATTATATTTCAATGCTTTTATAGCAATATATTTACGAACTTGCTGTTTGATTGTTTCCCCTATGTTTACTCGTCTTC
>ERZ1673744.1877-NODE-1877-length-17235-cov-7.386088_pt1 | contig 17235 bp, 8 predicted proteins | sample MGYA00580207_ERZ1673744 | MGnify/ENA primary metagenome ERZ1673744 (study PRJEB41218, sample SAMN15661751) | gut metagenome | host: Homo sapiens | place: Canada: London | collected 2015-08-20/2019-03-30 | study: EMG produced TPA metagenomics assembly of... | reverse complement strand
CTCGAACGGCGGGGTGTGGAACCCGGCCGTCGAGGAGCTGCTGGGGCTGGTCGACCTGGTGCTGCTGGACGTGAAGCAGGCCGATTCCGAACGCCACCGCGCCCTCACCGGACGCGAAAACGCGCAGACGCTCCGCACGGCCGCCTGGCTCGAAGCCCACGGAAAACCCTTCTGGCTACGCTACGTGCTGGTTCCGGGCATCAGCGACGCCGAAGCCGACATCCGTGCGCTGGGCGAACGCCTCGGCGGCTACAAGTCGGTCGAGCGGGTCGAACTGCTCCCCTACCACACCCTCGGAGTGCATAAGTACGAGGCGATGGGGCTGGAGTACAAACTCCGCGACGTGCGGGAGAACACCCCCGAACAGCTCGACCGCGCCGCGGCCCTGCTGCGCGAATACTTCCCGACGGTGGTGGTCAACTGACCCGAAGGGGACGTCCGCCGGAGGGAGTGCGGACAACGAAAAATCCGGGACGCCGCGGCGAAAACGCACGGCGGTCCCGGATTTTTTTCGTACCTTCGCCGGAAATCCATTTCTGCGACAATGAAGAACCGACTTCCCGACCTGAACGTCCCGGCCCGCGAACGCATCGGCTGGGTGGACCTCCTGCGCGTGATCGCCTGCTTTCTGGTGGTCTTCTCCCACAGCTGCGACGCCTTCGTCGCCGTGTTCGACAGCGACCGCGCCACCTTCCTGCAAGGAGCGTTGGCAGGCAGTTTCGTCCGGGCCTGCGTGCCGCTGTTCGTGATGATGTCGGGCGTGCTGCTGCTGCCCGTGCGGACCGGAACGGGGGCTTTCTACCGCAAGCGGATCGGCCGCGTCCTCCTGGCGCTGGTCTTCTGGTCGCTGACGCTGCCCGTGCTCTACTACCTGTATATGCGCTACGTCGGGACCTCCAGTCCGTCGATCGACCCCGCGCTGTTCACCGGCGAAGCGACGCTGCACAAGATGTGGACCTTCGTCTTCAACTTCTGCTACGACACCACGCCGCTCTGGTATCTCTATATGCTGATAGGACTTTATCTGATCATGCCGCTGATCAGCCCGTGGCTCGAACGGGCCTCGCGGCGCGAGTTGCAGAGCGTCCTCGCGATCTGGGGCGTGACGCTGCTGCTGCCCTACGTGAAGATGCTGGCCCCGGCGCTCGGCTACACGGGCAATTACGGCAACACGGGGCTTTACGGCGTCTGCGACTGGAACGAGTTCGGCACGTTCCACTACGTCTCGGGCTTCGCCGGTTACCTCGTACTGGCCTTCTACCTCGTGAAATTCCCGCCCGCATGGAACTGGCGCAAGACATTGGGCATCTGCATCCCGACCTTCCTCGCCGGATACCTCGCCACGGGGCTGGGTTACGTGGTGATGCAGAAACATTTTCCGGGCAACTACGCCTACCTCGAAATCGTCTGGTATTTCGCCGGCATCAACGTCTTTATGATGACCGCCCCGGTCTTCATCCTCGTGCAGAAGGCCGCCGCACGGCCCCGCGCATGGCTCTCGCGGCTGGCGGGCGCGACGTTCGGCATCTATCTCTGCCACTTCATCTTCGTTCAGGCCGGCTACGACCTCGTGCAGCGGATTCCGGGACTTCCCGCGCTGGCGCGCATCGCGCTGATCGCCTGCGGAGCCTTCGCCGTGAGCTGGGCGGTGGTGCGGCTGATGCAGCGGTGGAGCGTGACGCGCCGGCTGGTGGAGTAATGCGCTACCAGCACTCGGCCTTGTCTTTCAATTCGGGAATCCGGTCTTTCGTGAAGACCGGATTTTTGATGCCCTGCCGCTTCTGGGCCGTGTAGTCGGCCAGCAGCAGGAAGGCCTGACGGCCCAGCAGCACGATCGCCGCCAGATTGCACAGCGTCATCAGCGCCATCGTCACATCGGCCAGGCTCCATGCCAGATCGAGCGTCGCCAAGGATCCGAAGAGCACCATCGCGCCGACCAGCATCCGGTAGAGCGTCAGCGCCCACGGCCGCGGAGTGATGAAGCGGATGTTGGCTTCGCCGTAGTAATAATTGCCGATGATCGACGAAAAGGCGAACAGGAAGATCGCCACGGCGACGAACACCCCGCCCGCAGGACCGATCTCGCTCTCCAGAGCCGCCTGCGTCAGCTGAATGCCGTTGAGCGAAGCGTCGGGAACGCCCCCGAACAGGATGATGAAGGCCGTGCAGGTGCAGATGACGAGCGTATCGGTGAAGACCCCGAGGGTCTGGATAAGTCCCTGCTTCACGGGGTGCGAAACGTGGGCCGTGGCGGCGACGTTCGGGGCCGAACCCATACCGGCCTCGTTGCTGAAAAGTCCCCGCTTGATGCCCTGCATCAACGCCGCGCCGACCGCGCCGCCCAGCGTCTGCTCCCAGCCGAAAGCGTCGGCGACGATCAGTTCCAGCACTTCGGGCAGCCGCCCGAGGTTGAACAGCACGACGCCCAGCGCCAGCACGATGTACCCCAGCGCCATAATCGGGACGATCACGCCGCTGACACGCGCAATGCGCCGTATGCCTCCGAAGATGATGAGCAGCGTCAGCGCCGTGAGCACGACGCCCACCCACACATGATCGGCGCCGAAAGCTCCCTCCCACGCGGCGCAGATCGTGTTGCTCTGCACCGAGTTGAAGGCGAATCCGAAGGTCACGGAGATCAGCACGGCGAACAGCACGCCCATCCACCTCCGCCCGAGGCCGCGTTCCATGTAGTAGGCCGGACCGCCGATGAAAGAGTCCCTGCCGCGGCGTTTGTAAAGCTGTGCGAGGGTCGACTCGACGAAAGCGCTCGCGGCGCCCACAAGGGCGATGACCCACATCCAGAAGACCGCGCCGGGTCTCCCGACGACGATGGCCGTGGCGACGCCCGCGAGATTCCCCGTGCCGACGCGGCTGGCCAGCGACACGGCGAAAGCCTGGAACGACGAGACGTGCCGCTCGCCCTCCGGGCCGCTTCCGGCCGACTCGCCCAGCACGCGCATCATCTCGCCCAGCAGGCGGAACTGCACGCCCCGCGTGCGCAGGGTGAACCACACGGCACACCCCAAGAGCGCCGCGACCAGCACATAGGTCCACAGCACGTCGTTCACGCCGCCGATCCAACGGGAAATAGTCTCCATCAGCATACTTTACACGATCCGACAGCAAAGTTAATGCTAAAACGCATTTTCCGCCGGACATTCGCCGGAAAGATACGGCGCGGCACGAAAAAAACACCCCGCCTGCGCAGGGGCGTCCGTCGTCACCGCGCCCGCAGGGTATACTCCCCGGCCCGCTCCGTAACGGCCTTCTGCAACTCCCCGAGGCCGATTTCCGGCCCGGAGAACTCCACGGCGGCCACCGGAGGGTCCAGCGTCACGACCGCCTTCACGCCGTCGAGGGCGTTCAGCGCATGTTCCACATGCATCCGGCAATGATTGCACGTCATGCCGTCCACGATAAATTCCTTTTTCATCTTTTCTTCGGTTTCAACCGGTTCGTCATGTTCACACTCATCGCCGATCCGCCGGCGTTTCAGCCGCAAGCTGTTGGCCACGACGCTCACGCTGCTCAAGGCCATGGCCGCCCCGCCGATCATCGGGTCGAGCAGAAACCCCCAGAGGGGATAGAGCGCCCCGGCCGCTACGGGAATGGCGACGAGGTTGTAAATGAAGGCCCAGAAGAGGTTCTGGCGAATCGTCCGCACGGTGAGTTGCGACAGCCGGATCATCTCCGGGATTTTCCGGAGGTCCGACGAGAGGATCGTCACCATCGCGGTATCCATCGCAATGTCGCTCCCCTGCCCCATGGCGACGCTCAAATCGGCCTGCGCGAGAGCCGCGCTGTCGTTGATCCCGTCGCCGGCCATGGCCACCGTCCGGCCTTCGGACTGCAACTGCCGGACGAATCCGGCCTTTTCGTGCGGCAGGACGCCCGCCCGGAAACGGGTGATCCCGGCTTTCCGGGCCGTTTCACGCGCCGAACCGGCGTTGTCGCCCGTCAGCATCCAGACCGTGATTCCCAGCGCGTGCAGCCGGGCGACGGCCCCGGCCGACGAGGGTTTCAGCGCATCGGCAAGGGCGAGCACGGCGAGCGTCCGCTCCTCGTCGGCGAACCAAACCACGGTCTTCGCCTCCTGCACCCACCCTTCGGCCAGCCGTTGCAGGCGGGCGTCGGGCACGATGCCGTGGCGGGACAGCAGCGCGTCGTTCCCGGCATACCAGGTCCGCCCCTCCGCGACGCCCCGGACACCCTGCCCGGGAATGCTTTCGAACCCGGTCACGGGAACGTCCCGCTCCCCGCCGAGCGATTCGACGACGGCCTGCGAAAGCGGATGCCCCGAGCGTTTTTCAAGGCTGAACAGAATCCGCCGCGCCGTCTCCGACCCTTCGGCCCACGCAGCGTCCACGACCGACGGACGGCCTTCGGTGAGCGTTCCGGTCTTGTCCAGCACCACGGTGTCGACCTTCCGGGCCACCTCCAGGCTCGCAGCGTCCTTGACGAGGATGCCCTGTCCGGCGCCCTTGCCGATCCCGACCATGAGGGCCGTGGGCGTAGCCAGCCCCAGCGCACAGGGGCACGCGATGATCAGCACGGTCACCAGCGCCAGCAGCCCGCGGGTGAAGCCCTCCTCCGGCGCGAAGAGCATCCACGCCGCGAAGGTCAGCACGGCGAGGACGATGATGGCGGGAACGAAAACGCCGGCGATCCGGTCGACGGTCCGCTGCACGGGGGCCTTGCTGCCCTGCGCATCCCGCACCATGCGGATGATCCGGGCCAGCACCGTGTCCTGCCCCACCCTGTCGGCCCGGAAACGGAACGCACCGTTGCCATTCATCGTTCCGGCGAACACCGCCGCACCCTCCTGTTTGCAGACGGGGAGCGGTTCCCCGCTGAGCATGCTCTCGTCGACATACGACGCGCCTTCGGCCACCGTGCCGTCCACGGCGATGCGTTCGCCGGGATGCACGGCGACCAGATCCCCGGCGCGAAGCTCCGCAACGGGCACGGAGCGTTCGCCCGAAGGGGTGATCACCGTGACGGTTTTCGGTTGCAGGCCCATCAGTTTCGCGATGGCCGTCGTCGTGCCGCGTTTCGCCCGCTCCTCAAGCAGCCGCCCCAGCAGGATGAAGGCGACGATGACGGCCGCCGACTCGAAATAGACGTGCGGCTCGATGCCCCTCGACAGCCAGAATTCCGGGAAAAACAGGTTGAAAAGGCTGAACAGATAGGCGATTCCGGTACTGACGGCAACCAGCGTATCCATGTTGGCCGCCCCGTGGCGGAGCTGTTTCCAGGCGTTGACGAAGAACTCCCGTCCCAGTCCGAAAACGACCGGGGTGGAGAGCGCCCACACGGCGTATTTCACGGCCGGAGCGTCCATGAACAGCATGCCTCCGGCCACAATCGGAAGACAAAGCCCCGCCGCCCAAAGAGTCCGCCGTTTGAGCGCCCGGTAATGCGCCGCACGAACGTGCGCCGCCTCGTCCTCCGCCGGGCCTTCCGCGTCGGTCAGCAGGTCGTAACCGGCCGCCTGCACGGCCCGCTTCAGCGTCCCGGGAGAGCACTCCCCCGGACGGTAGTCCACCCGCGCCGTAGCGGAAGCGTAGTTCACATGCGCAGACTCGACGCCCGGCAGGCCGTTGAGCGCCTTATCGACCCGGACTGCGCACGAAGCGCAGCTCATGCCTGCGACCGGGAACGTATTCGTGACGATCTTACTCTTTTCCATGGGAACAAAGGTAAGGTCCCGACACGCTCCGGGTGTTACAGAATTATGGATATGATTTATACCTACACTTCATCCAGCGGTTTCAGGCCGCGTCCTTTCAGCCGGCGGAATTCAGTGGGCGACATCCCGGTCTGGGCGCGGAACTGGGCGCTGAGGTGCGCCACGCTCGAATAACGGAGTTTGTCGGCGATCTCGCTGACGGTCAGGTCGCCGTAGGCCAGCAGTTCCTTGACCCGCTCGATCCGCTGGGCGAGGAAGTATTTCTCGATGCTGATGCCGTTGACCTCCGAAAAGAGCTTGCTCAACGCACTGTAATCACGGTGGCAGCGTTCGCGCAGGTAATCCGACAGGTTGACTTTCGAGGCATCTTCGCTGTAATGCACCAATTCGATCACGGCCGTCCGGATCTGCTCGATGAGGCGCATCCGGCTGTCGTCGATCAGTTCGAACCCGTAGGCTTCGAGCAGTTTGCGGAACGCCTCCCGCTGCTCCCGGCCGGGCTTCTCCTGCACGACGACCGTTCCCAGTCCGACATCGAGGGGCGTGAACCCCGCTTTTTCGAGCAGCCGGGTGACGACCAGAATGCAGCGGTTGCAAACCATGTTTTTGATATAAAAGACGTTCTCCCGTTCCATAACCGCATTCGTTTTATCCGTAAATATAACACAAAAACGATTCCGTCCCGCCGACCGTCTTCCAGCCTTTCAGGTTCCGGCCGTTGAAAAGCGTCGGCCACGGGACCTGCGCTCCGACGAAGGTGCAGGGTCCCCAACAGTGCAAGAGTCTCTTTTTCCTATCAGTCGGGCAGTTTTGATCGTACGAATATAGTCTATTTTTTTCGGGTCTTCAGCCTGTTCCCCTGCAAAATTAACCTCTGACCCGCTCCGTATTCCGAAAAAGTTTCGTAACTTCGGCACAGCAAACCCATAGACGAAGCCATGAAACATGCGCACATCCTGCTGCTGCTCCCTTGCGGCATGCTGCCGCCGCTCGCCGGGGCGCAGCGCACGGAGCCGCCCGGCCGGTTCGACATCGCACCGGAATAACCACCCCGAAAACAAGCAAACCAACCAAAAACAACCATGAAGAAAACCGCAATCACCCTCTTTTTCCTGCTTCAGGCCGCGTGTCTGTTTTCGCAGATCCCCCGCCCGGAATATCCCCGCCCGCAGTTCGAGCGGACGGACTGGATCAACCTGAACGGCGAATGGACCTACACGTTCGATTTCGGCGCAAGCGGCCTGGAACGCGGCTACGCCGGCTCGAAGGGATTCGACGGCAAAATCATCGTGCCGTTCGCCCCGGAGAGCAAGCTCTCGGGCGTCGGCCACACGGACTTCATCGGCCGCATCTGGTACCAGCGTACGATCGACATTCCGGCAGACTGGTCGGGACGCAACGTGATGCTCAACTTCGGAGCCGTGTACTACACCTCCGAGGTGTATGTCGACGGCCGCTTCGTCGGACGCCACTTCGGAGGCAGCACGTCGTTCTCCTACGACATCACCGCATTCGTGAAGCCGGGCGGCAGCCACAGTCTGGTCGTCTTCGCCACGAGCGACCTGCGCAGCGGCAAACAGACTGCCGGCAAACAGTCGCTGCAATACGCCTCGCACAGTTGCGACTACACCCGCACGACAGGCATCTGGCAGACGGTGTGGATGGAGGCCGTGGCTCCCGAGGCCCTCGCACGCGTCCAAATGACGACCGACATCGACCAGCAGCAGCTGATCGTCGCCCCGCAGTTCTTCCGGGAAAGCCCGAACACGCTCCGGGTGACCCTTCGGGACGGCGGCAAGGTCGTCGGCACGCGGCAGGTCCGGGCGTCGAACAGCAGCGTCGTCGTCATCCCGGTCAAAAAGGCCCGGCTCTGGAGTCCCGAAGACCCGTTCCTCTACGACCTGACCTACGAGGTTGTCGCCCCCGACGGCCAGGTGCTCGACGCCGTGAAATCCTATGTCGGGATGCGCAAGGTCCACATCGAAGGCAACAAAATCTACCTCAACAACGAACCCTATTACCAGCGGCTGGTGCTCGACCAGGGTTTCTACCCCGACGGTATCTGGACCGCCCCGTCGGACGACGCCCTGCGCCGCGACATCGAGCTGGGACTGGCCGCCGGGTTCAACGGCGCACGCCTGCATCAGAAGGTTTTCGAGGAACGCTACTATTACTGGGCCGACAGACTCGGCTACATCACCTGGGGCGAAAGCCCCAGCTGGGGAATGGATGCCAACGACGTGGAAACGGCCCGCAACTTCCTCTCCGAGTGGGCCGAATGCGTGGTCCGCGACCGGAACCACCCCTCGCTGCTGACGTGGACGCCGATGAACGAGGAGTGGTGGCCCGACAACACGCAGTTCCCGCGCTTCGCCTCCGACGTCTACGACCTGACGGGGCGCCTCGACCCGACGCGCCCCGTCAACACCGTCAGCGGCGGCGCCGTCGTCAGGACCGACATCTGGGCCGTCCACAATTACGAGCAGAACCCGGCCAAACTGAAAGAGAAAATCTTCAGCGACGGCACGTTCTTCCATCCCCGCCTGCGGACGACCCGCGACCAGACGCGCAACATCGGATTCAACGAGGTGAAGGCGACCGCAAACTACGCCTGGCCGCAGTACGATGGCTCGTGCCCCTACCTGGTCGATGAATTCGGCGGCATCAAATGGGTGAAGGACCAGGAGAAGCAGGCCACGGATTCCCAGACCGAATCGTGGGGTTACGGACAGGCGCCCCGTACGCTCGAAGAGTTCTACACGCGGCTCGAAGGCCAGGTAGACGCGCTGCTCTCGCTCTCCGGACAGGTGTGGGGCTATTGCTACACCCAGCTCACGGACGTGGAACAGGAACAGAACGGCATCTATTGCTACGACCGTTCGGCCAAGTTCGACATGGACCGGATCAAGGCCATTTTCAGCAAACGCCCGGAACATCCCGCCCGATAACGCGCCGGACAGCCGCCCGCCCGAATGAAGCGCACCCCGAAATCCCTTTCCGGATTTTCGGGGTGCGCTTTTTATCCGGTTCGTCATCGTCCGCCCGCGGCAGAGCCTCGTGCACGAATGCGCCCGGAAACAGAAGGCGTCGCTGAATTTCTATTCGCGTGTTTTCCCGGTTTCAGAGTCTCGATATAAAGTATTCCTGCATATTCCAACGATATGCCCTTGATGAACGCTGCAATTGGAGATGCTTCATGTCGGTGCGTCGCACGGCGAGTGGCGGACGGTCCGACATGCGACCTTCTGTTTTCGGCACCATGAACTCCCGAAGGCAAAAAGCCACAGCGCCGGCACACTCCGCAATAGCAACCGACGGTTTTTAAATTATTCACGAAATATAAAAAAGTCTCCACGGAGTACGCGGAGACAATAGGTTGAAAACCTTCGGCATATAGCCTTATTGTGATAAGATGTAGAATTCTTACACCACAAATATAGTAAAAAAAGATGAATTTCTGCAATTTTTTATTTAATTTTACAGAAAACACTTTCTTCATATGGCAAAAGTATTGGGTTTGGACCTTGGCACCAACTCACTGGGATGGGCCCTTGTCGATGAATCGGAGAACGAATATACGCTGATTGACAAAGGTGTAGACATTTTCCAGGAGGGAGTTGCCCGCGACAAAAACAATGAAAAACCTGCCGTTCAGGATCGGACGAGCGCCCGGGCACTGCGCCGCCACTATTTCCGGCGGCGTCTGCGAAAAATCGAACTGCTCAAAATACTCATCCGTTACGACCTTTGCCCGCCGTTGCCCGAGGAGCTGTTGACCGCCTGGCAAAAAGAGAAACGTTACCCGCAGGACAATGAATTCCTCCGTTGGCAGCGAACCGACGACAATGGGGATCGAAATCCTTACCACGATCGTTATGTAGCCCTGTCCGAGCGGCTCGATCTCGGGAATCGCACACAGCGCTGGCTGCTTGGCCGGGCGCTTTATCATTTGGCACAGCGACGCGGATTCCTCAGCAATCGCAAGGAAGCAGGAAATGAGAAAGAAGACGGCACGGTCAAGGAGTGTATCAAAAATCTGTCGGCTGAAATAGCAGCGGCAGGGTGTCGGTACCTCGGAGAATATTTCTACGGACTGTACCAACACAAGGAACGAATCCGCGACAAATACACCTCGCGCAACGAACACTACCTGGCCGAGTTCAATGCCATCTGCGACCGGCAGCAATTGCCCGACGAATGGCGTAAGGCGCTGCATCGGGCAATCTTTTTCCAGCGCGACCTCAAATCGCAGAAGGGGTCAGTCGGCCGATGCACCTTCGAGCCGACGAAGAGTCGGTGCCCCGTTTCGCATCCCCGTTTTGAGGAGTTCCGGATGCTGTCGTTCGTCAACAACATCCGGATTACAGGACCGGGCGACAATGCTCCACGACCTTTGACACAGGAAGAGTTCGAGACGATTCGTTCGCTCTTCTTCCGGAAAAGCAAGCCTTATTTCGATTTCGAAGAGATCGCCCGCAGAATCGCCGGCAAAGGGAAATATGCCTGCAAAGAGGAGCGTACAGAAGCTCCTTATCGTTTCAATTTCGCCCGCACGGCCACCGTATCGGGATGCCCCGTCACGGCATCGCTGCAAGCGATCTTCGGAGACGACTGGATTACGGAGATTCGCAGCCTTTACCTGCTTGGAGCAGGAAAAAACGAGGACCAGATGTTGAATGACGTATGGCACGCCCTCTTTTCGTTCAACGACGAAGGTCGGCTGCGTAGCTGGGCCTGCGAAAAATTGCAACTCACGGATGAACAAGCCAAAGCGTTTGCAGCCATCAAACTCCCGCAGGATTACGCGGCGTTGAGCCTAAATGCCATCGGCAAGATTCTGGTCTATCTGCGCTGTGGCTATCGGTACGACGAGGCGGTATTCCTGGCCAACCTGCGGGCGGCACTTCCGAAGGAGGTCTATGCCGACGAAAGCCGTCGGCATGAAATCGAACAGGACATCGTCTCGCTGCTGCTTGACTACAAGCGAAATCCGTATAACAAGTTCGATTCAAAGGAGCACCGCATTGCCGACTATTTCAGCGATCATGGATTGGATGCCTCTCGTCTGATGCGTCTTTATCATCCCTCGAAAATCGAGACCTATCCGGATGCGCAACCCAAGGCAAATGGCATTCTGCAACTCGGCTCTCCACGTACTGCGACCATTCGCAACCCGATGGCCATGCGGGCCCTGTTCCGATTGCGCAACCTGATAAACACGCTGTTACGCGAAGGCAGGATCGACCGAGACACGAAGATCCGGATTGAATTCGCCCGCGGACTCAATGATGCGAACAGGCGGAAGGCCATCGAGCAGTATCAGCGGGAACGGGAGGTTGAGAATCGGAAATATGCCGAAGAGATCCACAGCCAGTATGCCGCCGAAACCGGCCGCGAGATAAAACCCTCGGACGACGAAGTGCTGAAATACCGGCTGTGGGAAGAACAGCAGCACGTCTGTCCCTATACCGGGCGGCAAATCCGCATTTCGGACTTCGTCGGGTCGGCTCCGGATTTCGACATCGAGCACACGCTCCCGCAGGCTCGCGGCGGCGATGACTCGCAGATGAACAAGACGCTCTGCGAAAACCGGTTCAACCGGGAGACAAAACGGGCGAAACTGCCGGCCGAGTTGTCCAACCATGTCGAGATCATGGAGCGGATCGAATCGTTTGGTTGGCGGGAAAAAATGGAGAGTCTGCAAAAGCAGATTGAAGCCCAGGTTCGCAGGAGCAAAAGCGCAGCGATTAAATCCGAAAAGGACGACGCCATTCAGCGCCGTCACTATTTGCAGATGCAACTCGACTACTGGCGCGGGAAATACGAACGCTTCACCATGGCCGAGATTCCCGAAGGATTCAGCAATCGGCAGGGAGTCGACATCGGCATCATCGGCAAATATGCACGGCTCTATCTGAAGACGGTTTTTGACCGAATCTATACGGTCAAAGGTTCCACGACCGCCGCGTTCCGCAAGATGTGGGGACTGCAGGAGGAGTATGCCCGCAAGGAGCGCACGAACCACGTCCACCACTGCATCGACGCCATCACGATCGCCTGTATCGGCCGCCGGGAGTACGACCGCTGGGCGCAATATGTCGCCGACGAGGAGCGATACGGCTACGGCGAAAGCGGCAAACCCCGCTTCGAGAAACCCTGGCCGACCTTTACCGAAGATGTCAAGGCGGCGGCCGACGAACTGCTCGTTGCCCACCACACGCCCGACAACATGACCAAACAGACGCGCAGGAAGTTACGGGTTCGCGGCCGGATAAAGTTGAATGCCGACGGGGAACCAATCTACCAGCAAGGAGACACGGCTCGCTGCCGGTTGCATCAGGATACCTTCTACGGCGCTATTAAGCAGGATGGAGAGATCCGCTATGTCATCCGCAAATCGCTCGCGCAGTTACAGCCGACGGACATCGACAAGATTATCGACGATGCAGTCCGGGATCGCGTACGGGAGGCAATCGACGAGGTCGGATTCAAGACGGCGATGAATCCCGATGAATACACGATCTGGATGAACCGGGAAAAGGGCATTCCCATCCGCAAGGTGCGGATCTTCACACCGAGTGTCAAACATCCGATCGCGCTAAAAAAACAGCGCGACCTATCTGCAAAAGAGTACAAGCGGGATTATCATGTCGTAAATGAGGGGAACTATTGCACGGTCATCTATGAGGGCCAGGACAAAAAGGGCAAAACGAAACGCACCTTTGAACTCGTCAGCAACCTCGAAGCTGCCCAATATTTCAAAGCCAGCGCTGACCGGGAAGCCCGCCCCGATCTGGTACCGCAGACCGACACGAACGGTTTCCCCTTGAAATACATCTTAAAAACGGGGACCATGGTCCTGTTTTATGAAAATACCCCGGCAGAACTTTATGAATGTACCCGCAAGGAGTTGGTAAAACGACTCTACAAGGTAACAGCAATGGCTGCAGAAGGACGGGTACAGTTCCTCTTTCATCAGGAGGCCCGAGATCAGAAAACACTTACCTCCTTATATGGAGCTGGGACCTCTCAATTCTGCCAATCCAATCCATCACCGAAATTGCGCCTCAGCGTTTCCAATTTTAACATGTTGGTGGAAGGTTATGATTTCGAACTGACCGTAACGGGCGAGATAAAATTCAAAGATGACCGGCCATGCTGAAACGAACCTTGTTTTTTTCGACACCCTACTGTTTGAGCCTGCGCAACGGCCAGATGATCATCCACACGCGCGAGGCCCCCGACCAACGGAAAAGCATCCCAATCGAGGATATCGGCTTCGTGGTGCTGGAGGACCAGCAGACCTCCATCACGCTGCCGCTCTTGAATGCGCTGTCGGACAACAACGTGGCAGTTATCCTGTGCGGAGAGAACCGAATGCCGAACGCCTTGTTGATGAATTTGGATTCAAACAGAACGCAAGGTGAACATTATCGGATGCAGATCGCTGCATCCGAACCGCTGAAGAAGGGCCTTTGGAAACAGATCGTCGAGACCAAAATCCGCAACCAGGCTGCCTTGCTGCGGAAGCTGGGGTATGACGGAGACAAACTGAAACCCTGCTACATGAATGTCAAGAGCGCCGACGCCGACAACCGGGAGGGCATAGCAGCGAGAATCTACTGGTCAGAACTGTTCGGTGCCGAATTTTACCGTTCCCGCGAAGGTTCGCCGCCCAACAACCTGCTCAATTACGGCTATACGATCCTGCGAGCCGCCGTGGCCCGTGCGATCATGGGCTCCGGACTGTTCCCAGCATTCGGGATCTTCCATCGGAATCGTTACAACTCCTTTCCGCTGGCCGATGACGTAATGGAACCCTATCGACCGTATGTCGACGAATTGGTCTACCAACTTTACAGAAACGGGAATACACAACTGACCAAAAAGGTGAAAGGCGAACTGTTGCGGCTCCTGTTTGTCGATACTCGTTTCGACAAGGTTGTGCGACCTCTCGAAGTAGGACTTATGTTTTCAGCCTCTTCCCTGGCCAAATGCTTTGCTGGAACCCAAAAAAAGATTGCATATCCTTTATTGGAGTAGTCGAATGTCAGAAGTACGCTTGAATGCTTATCGAATCATGTGGTTGTTTGTCTTTTTTGATTTGCCAACCAATACAAAAACGGAACGACGTCATGCGGCGCAATTTCGCAAGGCGTTGGAAAAAGATGGTTTCACAATGATGCAGTATTCAGTCTATGTGCGCCATTGTGCATCGAAGGAGAATATGCAGGTTCACATTAAGCGGGTTCGACGATCGATGCCTCCGACAGGATTTACAAGTATTCTTGCTGTAACGGACAAACAGTATGGAGACATATTAAATTTTTGGGGTAAAAGCGAACGAGCAAAACCGGAAATTCCGCAACAATTGGAATTTTTCTGATAAATCGTTATTTTCGTTCTTTGAAATACGGAAAATGCATCAAACTGGCTTCGTCGGAACACCCGATCGTATTTTTATAGTGGCAGACAGCCCGTAAGTAACACTTTATCAATCAATATGAGGCCCGACGTTGTGGTTTGATGTAGAATTTCGATAAGATACAACGCATTGTTTCGCTCACAACTGCATCTTCAGTTGTGGTTTGATGTAGAATTTCGATAAGATACAACCATACCTGACTTTATTTGACTAAACCAACAGTTGTGGTTTGATGTAGAATTTCGATAAGATACAACCTTATAGTTGGCCTTCTCTACGCCTGTACTGTTGTGGTTTGATGTAGAATTTCGATAAGATACAACAGAAACGAACGGAACCAAACAGCCACTTAAGTTGTGGTTTGATGTAGAATTTCGATAAGATACAACCGCTAATCGGTTTTCCGTTTTCGTCCAAGTGTTGTGGTTTGATGTAGAATTTCGATAAGATACAACCGCGGGCGAATCGTTGGAAAACTGACTACGGTTGTGGTTTGATGTAGAATTTCGATAAGATACAACACGCAATTAAGGAATGCGTACAGCGCAAGGGTTGTGGTTTGATGTAGAATTTCGATAAGATACAACTTGCTGGTAAAGGCTTTCGAATACGTGCGGGTTGTGGTTTGATGTAGAATTTCGATAAGATACAACCGAAGCCGCGTAAGTCGTAGCCGCGTACGAGTTGTGGTTTGATGTAGAATTTCGATAAGATACAACACTTGCGGGCGCGATGGTCGACGACCTTCTGTTGTGGTTTGATGTAGAATTTCGATAAGATACAACGGGAAATCCGCCGCAGCGGCCTGCTGCTGGGTTGTGGTTTGATGTAGAATTTCGATAAGATACAACCGTCGGGGGTCGCCATATCCGCCGTGCAGTGTTGTGGTTTGATGTAGAATTTCGATAAGATACAACAACAACGTCTGCGCCTTCTCCAACATGCGCGTTGTGGTTTGATGTAGAATTTCGATAAGATACAACAATACACCCGTCACGATCAGGACATGCTTAGTTGTGGTTTGATGTAGAATTTCGATAAGATACAACGGGCTTCGATCTCGCGTACGCGATATCTTCGTTGTGGTTTGATGTAGAATTTCGATAAGATACAACTTAACGTCAAAAGGTTGTTTCACGCTTGAAGTTGTGGTTTGATGTAGAATTTCGATAAGATACAACATAGACCGGGCGATACGGACGTTGAGGCGGGTTGTGGTTTGATGTAGAATTTCGATAAGATACAACCGCAAGAAGCTGCAATTACGCGGCGCATAGTTGTGGTTTGATGTAGAATTTCGATAAGATACAACCCCGCGATTTGATGAGTATTTCGCCCTTGTGTTGTGGTTTGATGTAGAATTTCGATAAGATACAACACTTTTGCAAATTCCCGGACAAATCCTTTCGTTGTGGTTTGATGTAGAATTTCGATAAGATACAACTCGTTAAAGCAAGGCTCGTAGGCAACGGAGTTGTGGTTTGATGTAGAATTTCGATAAGATACAACCGAGTGCAGCAAAAGGTTTTACTCCGCTTGGTTGTGGTTTGATGTAGAATTTCGATAAGATACAACGTGCAGAGTTCGAGCAGAGCATCGCCTGTCGTTGTGGTTTGATGTAGAATTTCGATAAGATACAACGCTGATCTCTCCTTTCCTGCGTGGTGCAGAGTTGTGGTTTGATGTAGAATTTCGATAAGATACAACCGCAAGAAGCTGCAATTACGCGGCGCATAGTTGTGGTTTGATGTAGAATTTCGATAAGATACAACAAATCGAATTTAATCACCTATGCAATTACTGTTGTGGTTTGATGTAGAATTTCGATAAGATACAACCGGCGCTGCGTATGTTGGTCGCAAGGCTTCGTTGTGGTTTGATGTAGAATTTCGATAAGATACAACCCGTTCGACCTTGTTCCCGCGCAAGTTCTGTTGTGGTTTGATGTAGAATTTCGATAAGATACAACTTTCAAATGGTTTTCCGCCCGCCCGCTCCGTTGTGGTTTGATGTAGAATTTCGATAAGATACAACTGCGGTGCTACTATGGCGATCGGATTGTAGGTTGTGGTTTGATGTAGAATTTCGATAAGATACAACGCAGTACCGGAATACGGACTACTGCGAGAGTTGTGGTTTGATGTAGAATTTCGATAAGATACAACTTATGGCTGTTTGTGTGCTGACTGACAGCGGTTGTGGTTTGATGTAGAATTTCGATAAGATACAACCCTTTAGCAATTCACGAACTCTCGCCAAAGGTTGTGGTTTGATGTAGAATTTCGATAAGATACAACCTCGGTAATTCAAATAATCGGGTGTGACGCGTTGTGGTTTGATGTAGAATTTCGATAAGATACAACCAAAGAAACCTGGATATCGTATGCACGTTGTTGTGGTTTGATGTAGAATTTCGATAAGATACAACGCTGAATCCCGCAGACGGGCAGTACGCCTGTTGTGGTTTGATGTAGAATTTCGATAAGATACAACTGACCTTCCGGAGAGTAAGGCTTTTACGTGGTTGTGGTTTGATGTAGAATTTCGATAAGATACAACTAGACTTCTTGTACATTTTGCTGTCCATGGTTGTGGTTTGATGTAGAATTTCGATAAGATACAACCGGATTCCGCGTCGGTGAGCAACCGAGAGGTTGTGGTTTGATGTAGAATTTCGATAAGATACAACGCAACCTTTATAAAAGTTTCCCTAATACCTGTTGTGGTTTGATGTAGAATTTCGATAAGATACAACCGTATCTTGCAGCGTAGGAATCAAGCACGTGTTGTGGTTTGATGTAGAATTTCGATAAGATACAACCTTCACCCTTATCATTACGAATCTGGACAGTTGTGGTTTGATGTAGAATTTCGATAAGATACAACTGGACGACCAGGGATAACGTCAACAGAGCCGTTGTGGTTTGATGTAGAATTTCGATAAGATACAACGGAGTGACCGATTCTATGACGAACGCGCTGTTGTGGTTTGATGTAGAATTTCGATAAGATACAACCGCTAGCTGCTGCAACATTGGAAAGGACGGGTTGTGGTTTGATGTAGAATTTCGATAAGATACAACCACACGGGACCATAAGCCACTGGCGGGCGAGTTGT
>ERZ1673744.1876-NODE-1876-length-17250-cov-9.147834_pt1 | contig 17250 bp, 16 predicted proteins | sample MGYA00580207_ERZ1673744 | MGnify/ENA primary metagenome ERZ1673744 (study PRJEB41218, sample SAMN15661751) | gut metagenome | host: Homo sapiens | place: Canada: London | collected 2015-08-20/2019-03-30 | study: EMG produced TPA metagenomics assembly of... | reverse complement strand
CCGACGAAGATGATGAACTCCTTATCCTGGATCTCCAGGTTGAAGTCGGTAACAGCAGGAGCAGTAGCGCCCGGATAGATCTTGTAGATGTGCTGGCAGCTAATCGAAGCCATAGGTCATTGCCTCCATTAAAATTTTTCTATGTTACGGCACCTTGACGGTGCACGCTCTCGTTGGTATTATAATAACAGATAACTTTGTGATATAAAATAGCATTTTATTGATTTGAGGTGTCAGATATTGCTTTATGATTGGACAAGCACCGCAGCCCTTGGCGTGGTGCGGGATATCCAGCCCAAAGAACCCCTGACCCTGACCGGCGAGGGGCTGTGGGTCTGCCTGATCTCCAGCGGCAGATGCACTGCCAGCCTGACCGATGCCTCGCCCTCCCCGGCGGGCAGCGCACTGATCCTGCCGCCCCAGAGCGCGGCGGCGGGCCATCTGGTGCTGAGCCGCGCCCCGTTGACCCTGACCCCGGAAGGGGAGAGCCACCTGCTCTGCATCCAGCTGACCGGGCAGGCGGCGGTGCAGTTCCTTGCCGGGCTGACGGAGCTGCCGTTCCTGGCCCGGGGCGAGACCTGCCCCGCCGCCGCAGAGCTGCTGGGCCGCCTTGCCGCCGAGGCCGATACACCCCGCAGCCGGGTTGCCAGCCAGCTGGCCTTTGCCCTGCTCTGTGAGCTTGCGGGGGCCGACAGCGCCGCCCCGCCCCTGCCGCCGCTGGTGGAGGCCGCCATTGAGGATATCCGCCAGAACTACGCTGGCCTGTACGGCGTGGAAGAGCTCAGTGAGCGGCTGGGAGTCTCCAAGAGCCACCTTGTCCGCACCTTTACCGCCGCCGTGGGGGTGCCCCCGGGGCGATACCTGACCACCGTGCGGGTGGAAGCCGCCATGCGGCTGCTCCTGCACCGGGAATACACGCTGGATGTCATTGCCAGCCTGTGCGGCTTCTCAGGGGCCAACTACCTGTGCCGGGTGTTCAAAAAAGAGACCGGCCAATCCCCCGCACAGTGGCGGGCCTTGGCCGGTCAGACAGCGCGGCCCCTCAGCCCGGCGGAAAGCCAGCGGGAGCAGGCACTGTATATTTAAAATGTTCAGGAGCCGGGGCAGCACCCGGCTCTTTTCCGTGGAGGCGTTCAGCCGCACACAGACTGCGGGCGCTTGAGCAGGAACACCGTCAGGGCCAGCGTGATGGCCTCGGCGGCGGGGAAGGCCGACCACACGCCGTTCATGCCGAACAGGGCGCTCAGGATCAGCGAGCAGGTGACGATGGCGGCCACGCCCCGGCTGACCGAGGTGATGGTGGCCTCGGTGGGGCGGTTGACCGCACCCAGATAGCCCGCCGCAACAATATTGCAGCCTGCAAAGAAGTAGCCCAGGAAGTAGATGCGCATACCGCTGTGGGCATATTCGGCCATCAGAGCAGAGCTCTCGCTGTTGAAGAGGGCAACAAAGGTATCGGTAAAGCCAAACACGGCACCGTACAACACCGCCGCCAGCGCCAGCGCGGTACCGCAGCCCAGCAGAAGCAGCTTTTTTGCTCCGGCTATCTCATTTTTGCCGTAGCACTGGCTGATCAGCGGCTGGGCACCCTGGGCCACGCCGTTGAAGATGGCTGTTGCCACCAGCGCAAAGTTGGCCACCACGCCGTAGGCGGCTACGCCCACATTGCCCGCCAGCCGGAGCAGCAGGAAGTTGAACACGGTGGTGGTCACGGCAGAGGAGAGCTCCCCGACAAAACCGGAGATGCCCAGCTGGCAGCTCTGCACCAGCAGCCGGGCCGAGGGGGCCTGCCGGACAAAGGTGAGCGTGTTGCTCTTTTGAAAGAAGTGGCGGCTGCAGATGGCGATGCTGAGCACCGGCGAGATGGCGGTTGCCAGCGCCGCGCCGGGCAGGCCCAGCCCCATGGGGAAGATGAAGATGTAATCGAACACCACATTGAACAGGCTTCCGCTCAGGGTGGCCACCATGGCAAGGGACGGGTCGCCGTCGTTGCGGACGAAGGCCGAGAAGATGTAGTTGCACATGAAGAAGGGTGTGAACAGCAGGAAGATGCGGGTGTAGTTCAGGCCCAGGGCCACGATGTCCCCATCGCCGCCCATGAGCTGCAGAAGCGTGCCCGGGCAGAACGCGCCCGCCAGCATGAACGGGATGGCGATCAGGCAGGCGCAGAGGATGGCGTTGGAAAAATACCGCTGCGCCCGCGCCTCGCCCTGCGCCTGCAGGATGGCGTACCGGGTGGCCGCACCAAGGCCGATCATCGAGCCGAAGGCAAAGATCAGGTTGTACATGGGCAGGCAGAGGTTCAGCAGAGTCACGCCGTCGGTGCCCGCCGCCTGGGCGATGAAATAGGTGTCGGCCAGAATATAGCACGATGTGCCGATCAGACCGAAAATATTCTGCGACACATACTTGAAGAACTGCTTTGTCAGGTTCATGGAAGCTTCCTTTCCGCGGGGAGAATAGGGGAGTGAAACGTAAAAACGACTACTACTATATCATAAAACTTGGCATATTTCAACGAAAAAGCGAGGAAACACACCGCCTTTTCCCAAACGGAACACTTCTCCCCGGGGCGATGCTGCTATCCGAAAATGCCATACAAACACTGCCACTTTTGTGCAACTCGCCAAAGATGGTTTTGGGTTATTGACAAAAAAAAAAAAAAAGTCTTATGATTTTTGTGTAAAATGCCACATGAAAACAGAAGAATCGGCAAACCAGTCGAAAGGCTGCGACGCAAAGCTAAATGGCCTGTAATATGGCAGCCAGCTGCACTTTCTCAACCATACCGCACATGGGCATCACCTCAAGGGGCGGTAGATTCCCAAAGTACAAAACGCAGAGCGTTGTACCAGCCATTTGGCCGGTGCGGCGCTCTTTTTGCTTTGTGCGGGCATGGTTATATTTTGGGAGTAATTCATAAAAGGAGGAAAACGATATGAAGTTGAAACGACTTGTCAGCGCTGTCTTAGCGATTGGTATGGCTCTGACCATTCTGCCCACTGCGGCGTTTGCAGCTGGAAATACTATTGGGTCATCTGAAGTTGGCGGTCTTGAAATTACCGAGGCTGGGTATCCTAAAGTGCCAGACGAGACACCTGGCTCAATTGTAGTTAATGGTGTAACTGTCACTAGAACAAATATTACAACAAACGCTACTGGTCCACTTGATAAATGCACTGGTGAAGGTTGGCAGTGGACACTATATAGAAACAAGCCTGGTTCTGGTACAATGACTATCGCTTCTGGTTATTCATATAAGGGGTCAAAAATCCGGAATGAAATTGTTTTATATAATCAGGGAACTATCAATGGCGGAAAGTATAGATATGTTAATAACTCCGGTACGATAAACGATTGCTATGTACATCAAATCATTAATAGTACCGATGGCGTTATCAATGGCGGAACTTACTATGAAATGATAAAATCCAATTCGGGTACAATTAATCGTGCAGTATTCAAATTAAAGTCAAATTTGACAGACGCACACGAATTGACTGCTCAAGGTTGCATAATTAATGAAGACTTACAGGATCATGTATATACCGTTGGTGATCCAAAAGTAACAATCGCTTTCAAAGATACTCGAAAGAAAGTTAGTGGTTGGTTCATCAATAGTGAGAAAGTAGATGAAACCACTTTGCCCGGTGCTGTTGCTGGTCGTGATGGAGACTATGCTACCCTGACTTTTACCATGCCGACCGACAGAGATGTCGAAATTACCGTCAGCAAAATCGCAACTCCCTTAAAAATCGAAAACGGTCTACCGGTTGATAGCCTCGGTTCGTATTTCGGCAGCCCGTATGATGGCTGGACTTATAACAGCGGTGTGGAGACCAAAGAACTGAACAAAGCCATGACAATTGAAGATTGGTACACTGCTGATCTTGAAAACAATGCAGTAAAATGGCGTATCACAAATAACGGCATACTCCAGAACGGCATCATCAGAAATAGTGTAACCAACAATGGCACTGTTAAGGATGTCACTGCCACAAGTTACTTTACCAACAATGGCACAATTGAAAGCGGTGTATTCAGCCGTTACACAAACTTTGGTGAGCAGAACCCTGCTGTCCGTTGGGTAACTGTGAATGGCGGCACCGTGAACGGTATGACCACCGCCGGTGTTGTCGGTGAGCAGGAAGTCACCATTACTGCCCCGGATGGCTTTAAGTGCTGGTCTGTTGCCGGTGATACCGATTTCACCCTGACCGAAGAGCAGAAGCATACCAACCCGCTGACTTTGAAGCTGAACGGTGAGGACAAAGGTACTGTCATCCTGACCGCACAGAGTGAAGAAGGCTATTACCCTCTGAACCTGACCGACGGTAAGGCTTACAGCGTAACTGCCGACGGCGCAAAGGATAAGGAGATCACTGCCGCCCGTGCTGGTGATACTGTGATTCTGGAAGCAGATGCCACTCTGATTCCTGACGGTATGGTCTTTGACCGCTGGGAAATCACCGGTAATACTGAGCTGACCGGTGGTTTTGATGCCAGTGCTGAAAAGACACAGTTCATCATGCCCAATACGGGTGTGACCATCCGTGCAATGTACCGCATGGCCGATGTGGAAGAACCCGACGTGCTGGGAACTGTGGCTGTCGTGGCCACCGCCGGTGTAGGTGCAGCTGTTCTTGGCTGGACGGGCTACCAGCTGGGCACGGAGCTGTACCTGAAAACCGCTCTGCCCGCCGGTACTGCCATCCCCACAAACCGTGCCGAGCTGGCCCTGCTGGTGTGGAACCATGCCGGTAAGCCCGCACCCGCCGCAGTTCTGCCCGCCGATGCCACCGATACCCAGAAGGCCGTTGCCTGGGCTGTGGAGAACGATCTGCTCAAGGCCGCAAAGGACAACGGCGAGACCTATGTGGATACCGATTCCGTGAGCCGTGTTGAAGTGATCCGCGTGTGGAATAAGGCACAGGAAAAGTAAACCCCACCGTCATCCCTTCGGGATGCCACCGCCCCTAATAGGGGCGGCCTTGGCAAAAAGGTGAAACTATCCGCCATGCCAAGGGCCCCCCTATTAGCGGGGGCTGTCGCTGAAAGCGACTGGGGGGTTGCCCCCACAACCGAACCATTCTCTATTCCCAAATAACCTGTGGAAGCGCCCTGCCGGGAAACCGGTGGGGCGCTTCTGCATAGGGGCGGGAGCCGAAACCGCCGCTTTTTCCGCTCTAGCGCCGTGGTTTTTATTGACAAGCTCCCGGCTTGCTATTATAATAGAACAGTCATAATAGCATTCGTGCGCGGCTTTGCGGCTGCGTCAATCCAATAGACAAGGAGAAGATCCAAAATGGCACAAGAAATCAAGATGTCCGCTTCCGGCCTGAAGGCGATGCAGGACGAACTGGAATACCTCAAGACGGTCCGCCGCAAGGAGCTGGCTGAAGAGATCAAGGAAGCCCGCAGCCACGGCGACCTGTCTGAGAACAGCGAGTACGACGAGGCCAAGAACACCCAGGGTCTGGTGGAGAACCGCATCACCGAGCTGGAGCAGATGGTCAAGAACGCTGTGATCATCGACGAGAGCGAGCTGAGCGTTGAGAACGTCTCTGTCGGTACCCACGTCACCATCCAGATGGAGGGTGAGGACGAGGTCGAGGAGTACGACATCGTGGGCCGTACCGAGGCCGACCCCCTGAACGGCAAGATCAGCGATGAGAGCCCCGTGGGCCACGGCCTGCTGGGCAAGGCCGTGGGTGAGAAAGCAGAAGTCCTGCTGCCCACCGGCCAGACCGTTGAGTACGAAGTGCTGGCCATTACCCACGCCGCCAACTGATAGGAGAAACCATGGAAGAGCAAAAGAAGAACCCCGCGCAGGGTCTGACCGAGAGCGAGCAGGTACAGGTGCGCCGCCAGAAGCTGGCCGACCTGCAGGCCGCCGGCAACGACCCCTTTACCCTGACCAAGTTCCCGCAGGACGCGTATTCTGCTGACCTGAAGGAAGAATTTAAGGAACTGCCCAACGAGACCGACAGCGGCAAGCTGGTGGCACTGGCAGGCCGTATGATGTCCAAGCGCGTCATGGGCAAGGCAAGCTTTGCCCACCTGCGCGATGACAAGGGCGATATCCAGCTTTACGTCCGCCGCGACGAATTGGGCGACGAGGCCTACGCCGCCTTTAAAAAGCTGGACGTGGGCGACATTATCGGCGTGAAGGGCGAGGTGTTCCGCACCAAGACCGGCGAGCTGAGCGTGCGCGCCACCGAGCTGACCCTGCTGGCCAAGAGCCTGCGCCCCCTGCCCGAGAAGTTCCACGGCCTGACCGATACCGAGATGCGTTACCGTCAGCGCTATGTGGACCTGATCGCAAACCCGGAGGTGAAGGACACCTTCATCAAGCGCAGCCGCATCCTGAAGGAGATCCGCGCTTATCTGGACGAGAAGGGCTTTTTGGAGGTGGATACCCCCATCCTGACCCCCTTCGAGATCGGTGCTTCTGCACGCCCCTTCTACACCCATCACAACACCCTGAACATGGACATGGTGCTGCGCATCGAGACCGAGCTGTACCTCAAGCGCCTGATCGTGGGCGGCATGGACCGCGTGTATGAGGTGGGCCGCATCTTCCGCAACGAGGGCATGGACCCCAAGCACAACCCGGAGTTCACCTCCATTGAGCTGTATCAGGCCTTCACCGATTTCCACGGCATGATGGATCTGGTGGAGGAGCTGTACAAGCGCCTTGCCCTCAAGATCTGCGGCAGTCTGGTCATCCCGTATCAGGGCAAGCAGATCGATATGAGCCACTGGGAGCGCCTGACCATGGTGGAGGCTGTGAAGAAGTATTCCGGCGTGGACTTCAACGACTGGCAGACCGATGCGGACGCCATCGCTGCCGCCAAGGCACATAACGTGGAGCTGCCCGAGGTGCCCACCAAGGGCGCCATTCTGGCCGAGTTCTTCGACGCCTTTGTGGAGGACAAGCTGATCCAGCCCACCTTCATCTACGATTACCCCGTGGAGATCAGCCCGCTGGCCAAGCGCAAGCCGGATGATCCCGCCTTCACTGAGCGTTTTGAGTATTTCATCGACTGCACCGAGTACGGCAACGCCTTCAGCGAGCTGAACGACCCCATCGACCAGAAGGGCCGCTTTGAGCGTCAGGTCGCCGAGCGCAAGGCCATTGAGCCCGACTGCAAGGCTCAGGTGGATTACGACTACGTCAACGCACTGGAGTACGGCCTGCCCCCCACGGGCGGCCTGGGCTTCGGCGTGGATCGCCTGGTCATGCTGCTCACCGACAGCGCCTCCATCCGCGATGTTCTGCTGTTCCCCACGATGCGCCCGGAATCTAACTAAGCTACGTGGTAATCCTTGTGTCTCCGACAGTCCGCACGAACTAAAAATCCGACCCTGAATGTACCAAAAATCTGAATGTTCAGACGGATTTCTTAGGGGCTTGTCGGAGAAGGCAAAAGTCCCAAACGGAGCGTGACGGATTTTCGCCTGTTCCACATCCAGCAGAAAACTGTAAACGAGAAAACAGTCAAGAGGACATTTCACCATCGGCAAAAGCCGAAAGTGGAGTGTCCTTTTTCTATATCCTGATATGCAAGTATACCACATAACCTTGACAAAGGAGAAGAGTACCATGGCACATAAGCGAAACTCGGTTGAAGTTCCTGAACTGGAAAAACTGCTGGCTGGAAAGAAAAAGAAATACGTTCGCTATGAGGAAGGGGCAGTCCTCTACTCAATGGGAAAAAACTCTTTCCGGCAAGTCGCACAGGATGCTCATGCCATCGTCCGGCTGAAACGCATTGCACTTGTGAACGTAGAAGTGCTGGACGAATATTTGGAATCCTTTCGTGAATAATTGAATCAGCTTTACATAGCGCACTTTCAGTTTCCGCAAAATTGAAGGTGCGCTTTTTCTTTTGCAAAAATTGAATAAGGAGGTTTTGCACATGGACACGCACTCACAGTTGAAAATTCGAGGCCACACCAAATGACGCTCGACTACTTCTATGGACAGTCGGGCGAACTGTTCGCATACTTCCGCATACCGAAAGCACTCTTTCAGGACAGCCGCTTCCGTCAACTTTCCACCGATGCCCGGACGCTGTACGGCATCCTGCTTGACCGCATGAGCTTGTCAGCAAAGAACGGTTGGCTGGATGAGCAGGGGCGCGTGTATATCATCTACACTGTCCGGGAAGTGCAGGAATCTCTCTGCTGCGCCGAACACAAGGCGGTCAAGCTGTTCCGGGAACTGGAACAGGCCAATCTTATTGAGCGCAAACGGCGAGGGCTGGGCAGACCCAGCTTGATCTATGTCAAGAACTTTTCGTCTGGACTGCCAAAAGCACAAGTACAGAATTGCGCAAACAGCAATTCTTGTGCTGCTGAAAATGCAGTTCAGGTGCAGCCAAAACCGCAATCTAATAAGACTGATAAGAATAAAACAGAGAGGAACAATCCTTTCCTCCCGGATGAATCGGACAGAGAACAACTCGAAGATTATTTTTATCAGGCATTGGAGGTCGAACTGCTGCTCCGGCTTTGCCCGGATGATGAGGACACCATCTATCAAATTGTGGATTTGCTTGTGGACACCTGCTCCACCAAACGCAAGATGTTGAGGATTGCCGGGGATGATAAGCCCACCGAAGTGGTGCGCAGTCGGCTGAAAAAGCTGAACGCAGACCATATCCGCTTCGTGCTAGGCTGTCTGGCAGAGAACACTTCCCCAGTGCGAAACATGAAGCAATATTTGTTGGCAGCACTGTTCAATGCGCCCACGACCATGAATCTCTATTATCAGAACAAAACGAACCACGACTTTGCGCGTGGCTCTCCGAAAGCGGGGTGATGTTATCGCAAAGAAAGCTACCACAATCGCCATCGTAAACCAAAAAGGCGGCACGGCCAAGACCACTACCTGTGAAAATCTTGGTATCGGTCTGGCAATGGAGGGCAAAAAGGTTCTGCTGGTGGATGTTGACCCGCAGGGTTCACTTACCATCAGTATGGGCTGGCAGCAGCCGGATGAGCTGTCCACCACATTGTCCACCCTTATGCAGAAAGCCATGAACGACCAGCCCATCCAGCCCGGTGATGGTATCCTGCACCATGCAGAGGGCGTTGACCTTATCCCGGCCAACATTGAATTGGCAGGAATGGAAGTCGCCCTTGTGAACAGTATGAACCGGGAAAAGATGCTCAAGCAGGTGTTGGACAGTGCTAAACGCGAGTACGATTATATTCTGCTGGATTGCACTCCCTCATTGGGGATGCTTACCATCAACGCACTGGCAGCGGCAGACACGACACTGATTCCGATGCAAGCACAGTACCTTTCAGCAAAAGGTCTGGAACAGCTTTTGCAGACGATTGGCAAAGTTCGGCGGCAGATAAATCCAAAACTGAAAATCGAGGGCATTTTGCTGACCATGACGGACAGCCGCACCACCTATGGCAAGCAGATTGACAATTTAATCCGACAAGGCTACGGTCGGAAGATCCATGTGTTCGAGCAGACGATTCCCCATTCTGTTCGTGCTGCTGAAATCAGCACAACGGGAGAAAGCATTTACCAGCATGACCCGAAAGGCAAGGTGGCCGCAGCCTACCAATCTTTAACGAGGGAGGTGTTGGCAAATGCCGAAAAACAACGGAAACTTAGCTCTGAAAGGATTAGATGAGCTGCTATTTTCCACCGAGGAGCAACGGCAGGAAGAAAAAAGAGAGCAGGTACAGCAAATCCCCATTGATGAGCTGCATCCGTTCACCAACCATCCTTTCAAAGTTGTGGACGATGAAGCCATGACCCGAACAGTGGAAAGCATTGCTCAGTTTGGTGTGCTGGCTCCGCTTATCGCAAGGCCGCGCCCGGATGGTGACGGCTACGAGATTATCTCCGGCCACCGCCGCCAGTTCGCCGCAAAGATGGCCGGACTGGAAACTCTGCCCGTCATCGTGCGTGATATGGACGATGATGCCGCCACGATTCTGATGGTTGATTCAAACTTGCAGCGAGAACACATCTCACCCAGCGAAAGAGCGTTCGCGTACAAAATGAAGCTGGATGCTCTAAAAAATCAAGGTGCTAGGTCGGATTTAACTTCCCGACAAGTTGTCGGGAAGTTGGAGGCTGCTGACGTGATAGGAAAAGCCACCGATGAAAGCGGCAGACAAGTACAGCGGTATGTCCGACTTACGAACCTTATTCCTGAACTGCTCAATATGGTGGACGAAAAAATGATTTCATTCAATCCTGCCGTAGAGCTGTCTTATCTCTCGCCTGAGCAACAGCAGGAAATGATAAAGGCGATGGACGATACGCAAAACGCACCTTCCGTTTCACAGGCAAAGCGCATCAAAGAACTGGCACAGAAAGGTCAATTCACCTCTGATGCCGTTGTTGCCATCATGGGAGAAGAAAAGAAAGGCGAACTGAACACAGTAACTATCAAAAACGACATCCTGCGAAAATACTTTCCGCGCAGTTACACGCCCCGACAAATGGAAGAAAAAATCATACAGCTTCTGGATGCGTGGCAGAAAAAGCGTCAGCGTAGCAATGAGCGTTGACAGCGCATGAACCGATAAGACCCGATTGGGTCTTTTATTTTGAAAAAAATTAGGAGGTAACGCCCATGAACAATACGATTGATTTCAATACCGCAAAGACCATCGGCACCATGAGCAAGAAAATCGACCATATCGACGATACGGTGTCCGGCTTCTTCTCTTTCATGCACATGGTCATGCAGAACGAACTTGGCAATGCAGAGCCATACTTTGCAGCAGTTTCTCCCGTTCTGGATTTGACCGTAATCCGGCCTGACGATGCGCCGCATATCCTGCCCTGCTTCGATGAAGCAGATGAGGGCATCGGCATTTCCGAAGATGAACCGCTGGGCTTCCGCTACAACCCCAAGCAGATCATTAAGCTGATGGGCAAGCGGTATCTGGTCGGCCCGGTGATTTTCCACCGCTTCGATGATGAGAGGGATTTTGCATCCCTGACGATGAGCGATATGTACACCATCCAGAAATATCTGGAAAGCAACAGTGTCACTCTGATGATCGACCGCGACAAGCTGACCTGCATCTGCATCGACTGAGGTGTGCATGAAGAAGTTTGATGTGGAAATTACAGAAACGCTCCAACGCACGGTTTCTGTTGAAGCCGATTCGCGGGCAGAAGCAGAGCGGCTCGTTACAGAAGCGTGGAACAATGAGGACTATGTTCTCGATTCCCCAGATTTTGTCGGTGTCGATTTCAAAACCGTGGGTGAGCAGGAGCTTTCCGAGAACAGAAAAATGGAGATTCTTTTGGTTCAGCCCGGTATGTATCCGCAGAAAGCCACCATTGGCACGGAACTGAAAGATTTTCAGGATGCTGTCGGTGGCACCATTGCGGCAAGCTACCCTTTCGATGATCCGGTTGCCATCGTGTACAACGATGAAGGCAAGCTGACTGGACTGCCCCTGAATCGTGCCTTGCGTGATGAGCAGGGTCAAATGTATGATGCCGTTGCCGGAACCTTTCTGGTGGTGGGGTTGGGAGAGGAGGATTTTGCATCACTTTCCCCGGAGCTGGCACAGAAGTATGAGAAGCAATTTCACCAGCCGGAAACTTTTTTGAAATTGGGGAATCGCCTGTTGGTGATTCCTGTCCCGGACGATGCTGTGAAGTCTGCCGAGAATAAAGTCGTGAGCAAGCCACCAGCGGAACATGACCGTTAAATCTAAACTTCTGCACGGGGGGTGGTAAAATGCAGGAAGAAGTCGAGCAGAAAACATTCAACATCGTGGTGTCTACTACAAAGTTGACCGCCCGGACAATTCTTAATGCCGGAAAAGCTGCCATTCAACAGCAGCAAGCGAAGATGGCTGGCGGCAAACAGAGCGTCCGAATGCTACTGCGGCAGAATCGTGGTGTTTCCAGTGTGGAAATCGACAAAACAAATATCCGTGGGTTTGAACGGTATGCAAAAAAATATGGCATTGACTATGCTATTCGCAAGGACAACTCTGAAATGCCGCCCCGGTATCTGGTCTTTTTCAAAGCCCCAGATGTGGAGGCATTTAATGCGGCTTTCAAAGAATATTCCGCATCCCTTCTGAGTAAAACCAAGCGACCCTCTGTACTGGAAAAGCTGCATGAGCTGGTGCAAGCCGCAGCAGAACTTCCCGGCAAGGTGCGCCGCAAGGAACAGGAGCGCGGACTATGACCACAAAAAAGCTGACGAAGCTGCTTGCTCTGTATCTACCCTATATCCTGCTGGGACTGGTGGCAACAAATTTCGGTGAAGCATGGCGGCTGGCCGAGGGCAAAGAACTGGGCGATAAAATCATGTCTATGGTGGGAACGCTGCCTTTAGCCTTTGCGAATCCGCTGCCCAGTTTGCACCCATTGGATTTGCTTATCGGCTTTTTCTGCGGCGCAGGGTTACGGCTTGCCGTATATTTGCGAAGCAAAAATGCAAAGAAATATCGGCACGGCATGGAATATGGCTCTGCCCGATGGGGCACACCCAAGGACATTGAACCTTTTCAAGCTCCCAAGTTTGCCGACAACATTATTTTAACCAAAACAGAGCGGTTGATGATGAGCAACCGCCCACCTGACCCCAAGAACGCGAGAAACAAAAACGTGCTGGTGGTCGGCGGCTCTGGCTCCGGCAAAACGAGATTTTGGCTGAAACCAAACCTCCTGCAATGTCACAGTTCCTATGTGGTCACTGACCCGAAAGGTACGATCGTGCTTGAATGTGGGCAAGCCATGCTGAAAAACGGTTATAAGGTAAAAATCCTGAACACCATCAACTTCAAAAAGTCGATGCACTACAATCCGTTCAGCTACGTTCACAGCGAAAAAGACATTTTGAAGCTGGTGACAACGCTTATGACCAACACCAAGGGTGAGGGGTCTGGCGGCGATCCATTTTGGGAGAAAAGTGAACGTCTTTTGCTTACCGCTCTTATCGCCTATCTGCATTATGAAGCCCCTGTCGAGGAACAGAATTTCGCTACGCTGCTGGAAATGCTCAATACCATGCAGGTGCTGGAGGACGATGAAGAATACCAAAATCCAGTTGATTTGCTCTTTGAGGATTTAGCCAAAAAGAAGCCGAACAGCTTTGCAGGACGGCAGTACAAGCTCTATAAATTAGCTGCCGGAAAGACCGCAAAATCCATCCTCATTTCCTGCGGTGCTAGGCTTGCCCCATTCGACATTCAAGAATTGCGCGATTTAACGATGTATGATGAGCTACAACTGGATACGCTGGGCGATAAGAAAACAGCTCTGTTCCTCATCATGTCGGATACGGACAGCACCTTTAATTTCCTGATTTCGATGGTCTACACCCAGCTTTTTAACCTCTTGTGCGACAAAGCGGATGATGTGTACGGTGGCAAGCTGCCTATTCATGTGCGCTGTCTGATTGACGAGTGCGCCAACATCGGGCAGATTCCAAATCTGGAAAAGCTGGTGGCAACCATCCGTAGCCGTGAGATTTCGGCTTGCCTTGTTTTGCAGGCGAAAAGCCAGTTAAAGGCCATCTACAAAGACAATGCCGACACCATCATCGGCAATATGGACAGTCAGATTTTTCTCGGCGGTTCGGAACCCGGCACACTGAAAGACTTGTCTGAAATGCTGGGCAAGGAAACGATTGATGCGTTCAATACCTCGGACACGCGCGGCAACAGCCCAAGCTACGGAACAAATTACTCCAAGTTGGGTCACGAATTATTGAGCCGGGATGAGTTAGCTGTGATGGATGGCGGCAAGTGCATCCTGCAACTGCGCGGTGTGCGGCCTTTCCTCTCGGACAAGTATGATCTGACCCAGCATCCGAACTACAAGCTGACTTCCGATTACGACCCCAAAAATACGTTCGATATTGAAAAATATCTGAACCGAAAAGAAAAAATCCACCCCGGTGATGAGTTCATCGTGGTGGACGCTGATTCGCTCCCGTCTGCCTGACCCGGTAGGCGGTTTTATTTTTGACCGGAGAGGTACACCAGCAAGCCAACTTTTGCCGTAGTTTACGGCTTCAATATGCAGCTTCAGGTGTGTACGGACGGTCTACAAGTTTTCATTTATAAAGGAGAAACGACTATGGAATTCTTTAACTCTGCTATCGAAGTTCTTCAGACTCTGGTTGTCGCTCTGGGTGCTGGCCTCGGCGTTTGGGGTGCCATCAACCTGCTGGAAGGTTATGGCAACGATAACCCCGGCAGCAAGAGTCAGGGTATGAAGCAGCTCATGGCTGGCGGCGGTGTCGCGCTGGTCGGCATTACCCTGATTCCTCTGCTGAGCGGCCTGTTCGGTTAAGAACAGCGGGCGGATTTATTCCGCCTGTACATACGCAATCGCTTCAATCCTCGCTGTGGATAACAGCCCCTATTATAATAGGAAGTGAATTGCTGCAAGACCATCCACCCATCAACGAAAGGCGGTGCTATTATGCAGCTTCTGACCCACATTATTTTTGTTCTGAACCTTCTCAAGACCCTTATCAACCACTTCACCTAAAGGACGGTGACTGCTGAATGGAAACCGTTCTCAAAGCCATAGCCGATTGGATAAAGGGTATCCTGACGGCTGGCATCATGTCAAACCTGTCCGGGCTGTTCGATGCCGTAAATGAGCAGGTCGGTGACATTGCGCAACAGGTCGGCACACGGCCATCGGCCTTTGAACCACGCGTTTTTGCGATGATCGAATCGCTCTCCCGGAACGTGGTTCTGCCGATTGCGGGCATTATCCTCACATTTATCGCCTGTTACGAACTGATTGAAATGATAACCCAGCATAACAACATGGCGCAGTTTGAGCCAGCACTTATTATGCGCTGGATTTTCAAGACCGCTGTTTCAGTATGGTTCATCTCCAACACGTTCGATATTGTGATGGCAGTCTTTGACCTGACGCAGAAAGTCGTGTCCGATTCCAGCGGCATTATTGCGGGCAATACTCGCGTCAATGAAATCGGCCTGTCGATGCTGGAAGCCAGTCTGATGCAAATGGATGTCGGTCCACTCTTCGGGCTTTTTTTGCAGAGCTTCTTCATCGGCATCACCATGAGAATCCTCTCAATCGTGATTTTCGTCATTGTGTACGGACGCATGATTGAGATCTACTGTATGGTGAGCCTTGCGCCGATTCCCATGGCAACATGGGGCAACCATGAACAGAGCCACATGGGACAGAACTATCTGAAATGCTTGTTTGCGCTGGGATTTCAGGGCTTTCTCATCCTCATCTGCGTGGCCATCTATGCCGTGTTGATTCAGAATGTGGCGATTTCCGGCGATGCCATCAATTCGATCTGGGGCACTGTCGGCTACACCGTCCTGCTCTGTTTCAGTCTGTTCAAAACCAGCTCCGTGACGAAATCTGTTCTCGGAGCGCATTAAAGGGGGTGCTTTATTGGCTGCGTATATTTCTGTTCCTCGCGATTTGACCAAGGTGAAGTCAAAAGTGGCTTTCAACCTGACAAAGCGGCAGCTCATCTGCTTCGGAACGGCGGCACTGATTGGAGTGCCGCTTTTCTTTTTGCTCCGGGATTCCGGCGGCAACTCTGCCGCTACCCTTGGCATGATGGCAGTTATGCTCCCGGCTTTTTTTCTCGGTATGTACGAGAAAAATGGTCAGCCGCTGGAAAAGCTGCTGTCATATTATGTCCGGGCGCGATTCCTGCGCCCGAAAATCCGGCCTTATAAGACCGAAAATTACTATGCGCTGCTCATGAAAGGAGGCATGAACCATGATTCCGTTTTGGAAAAAGACCGATAAAGGCGGCAAGAAAACGCCGCCGAAACCCGCTATTCCTCACACGGCACAGCAGTCCATTCCCATGCAGCGGATGTTTGAGGATGGAACCTGCCGGGTGAGGGCAAACTACTACACCCGGACGATTGCCTATCAGGATATTAACTATCAGCTGGCACAACAAGAGGACAAAAACGCGATTTTCGAGGAATGGTGTTCGTTCCTCAACTTCTTCGACAGCTCCATCAAGTTTGAACTGTCCTTTGTGAACATGGCAACGGACAGTTCAGAATTCGAGAAAAGCATCCGCATTCCATTCCAGAAAGACGGTTTCGATGATGTGCGGGCTGAGTATTCGCTGATGCTGCGCCAGCAGCTTGCCAAGGGCAATAATGGTCTGACTAAGACCAAGTTCATCACCTTTGGCGTGGAGGGCGAGAGTATGCGTCAGGTGAAAACACGGCTCGACCATGTGCAGAACGATCTGCTCAACAACTTCCACCGTTTGGGTGTTCAGGCCAAGCCGCTGAATGGTACGGAACGGCTCAAGCTCATGCACGATATGTTCCACATGGACGGTGAATCGAAGTTCCGTTTTGAATGGAATGATCTCGTGAAAAGCGGCCTTTCGGTGAAAGATGCCATTGCACCGACTGCTTTCGCTTTCAAAAATTCCCGGACGTTCCAAATGGGCGGAATCTACTGTGCCGCCAGTTTTCTGAGCATCACGGCCTCCGACATCAGCGACCAGCTTCTGAAAGATTTTTTGGATATGGATTCCAGCCAGATTGTCACCATGCACATTCAGAGCGTTGACCAAAACCGCGCCATTAAAACGGTCAAGCGCACGATTACTGAACTTGATAGAAGCAAGATTGAGGAGCAGAAGAAAGCAATCCGCGCCGGGTATGATATTGACATCATTCCGTCCGATTTGGCGACCTATGGCCGTGATGCCAAAGCCCTGCTGAAAGAATTGCAGAGCCAGAACGAGCGAATGTTTTTGGTGACATTCCTCGTGCTGAACACCGGGCGTACCGAACAGGAACTGGAAAACAATGTCTTTCAGGCAAGCTCCATCGCACAGAAGCACAACTGCAATCTGTGCCGCTTGGATTACCAGCAGGAACAGGGGCTTATGTCCTCTCTGCCGCTGGCCGATAATCAGATTGAGATTCAGCGCGGCCTTACTACCAGCAGTACGGCCATTTTCATTCCATTCACCACACAGGAGCTTTACCAGTCCGGCAAAGAATCTCTGTACTACGGTTTGAATGCTCTCTCCAACAATTTGATTATGGTGGACAGAAAGAAGCTGAAAAATCCGAATGGACTTATCCTCGGTACTCCCGGCTCCGGCAAAAGTTTCTCGGCAAAGCGTGAAATCGCAAATGCCTTTCTGGTGACGGATGATGATATTATCATCAACGACCCCGAAGGCGAAGTGCGACACGAAGTCGCGTAATGTATTGTGTATAAACACTGCTCTATCCATTTGG
>ERZ1673744.1861-NODE-1861-length-17383-cov-4.287858_pt1 | contig 17383 bp, 12 predicted proteins | sample MGYA00580207_ERZ1673744 | MGnify/ENA primary metagenome ERZ1673744 (study PRJEB41218, sample SAMN15661751) | gut metagenome | host: Homo sapiens | place: Canada: London | collected 2015-08-20/2019-03-30 | study: EMG produced TPA metagenomics assembly of... | reverse complement strand
TAGAGGGTCTCCGCAACCGACCAAAGACATCGTTGCCGCTAATATCATTACGGAAAAATATTTTTTCTTCATAATTTTATTCGTTTAGAATGTTGCTTTAACTGTTAAACCATAAGAGCGAGTTGTCGGCATACTGAAAATATCGACATTTCCTAATGCATTCTGTGTACTGAGCGATGTTTCAGGATCAATAGGAGCATCTTTATAGAGGAAAAACAAGTTTCGGGCATTTGCCGAAAGGGTCAAATTCTTACCTGCACCGAAAAGATTACGGAATGTATATCCGATAGAAACTTCACGTAACCGGAAATTAGTAGCGTCATATACATAATTGCGGCCTATCGGGGTTCCTCCCCCAATAGTAGTATAATATGACTCGATAGGAACAATTTGTGTCGTACCGGGGATATACATTCCCGGTTTGGAAACAGTTCCGTCTTCAGAAGTCCAATAAAGATTATTCGCTATAGCATTATCCCGAGCCTGACCGGTTCTTTCCGAAGTCCCGAAATAATCAAGGTAAGCCTCGGTAAACGAAATCACCTTACCCCCTATTTTACCATCGATCAGAAAATAAAATTGGAAATCCTTATATGTGAACGTATTCGCCCATCCAAGCGTATGCTTGGCATTCATATTTCCTAAATACTCATTGGCTTGCCCGTTTTTCTTAAAAGGATTGCCTTCTTCGTCAACAATCACCTCTCCGGTAATGTCATCAGTCATAAATCCTACCGCATACAAATCTCCGTAAGAGCCGCCTTCTTTAAATTTTACTTTCAAACCACTGAGGTTTCCCATATCCACTTCATATATATACGGCTGCCCATTTTGTTTACGCGCCACCGTAATAATCTTATTGTCATTAAATGCATAATTCACGTTGGTTACCCAGCTGAAATTGCGGTTAGGCGCCAAGACATAAGAAGCGGTCAATTCGATACCTTGGTTACGGACTTTTCCACCATTGATAAAAATCGTCTTATTACCAGCACCCGGATATGTCATATATTGACTCTTCATGAGAGCATTGTAATAAGTAGCTTCCAAATTGATCGTACGATCCAACAGACTGATATCGAAACCGACTTCAACCGATTGCGTTGTTTCGGGCTTCGGATCTTTAAAAGATACAACACCGCTATTGATATAAGCACTAGTCACCGGATTACGTTTTGAAGAAGCCAATAACAACATATTAGGTACCGAATTACCCACCTCTGAATAAGAAGCCCGAACTTTCAACTCATTAATCTGACGAGGCAATTCGAATATATTTGAAAGCCGAGCATTAGCACCGGCAGAGAAATATGCAAAGTGCGGAGACATACCCTGGAACTGCGTGAAAGCACGATACCAGTCATCTCGATAACTACCCTCAACCGTAACTTTATCTTTATAAGTCAACTGTGCAGTAGCGAATATGGAGCGCTCCCAATCCTTATCAACTAATCCTCCAAAATTTTCGCTGCTATTCAAATAAATATCTTCCAGTACAAACTGATTACAAGAAAGATCGACAATATAAGGAGCTCCCGACTTCGCAATCGGAGTAATTTTCCATTGATTAGAAACAGAATTAAACATAGAACCGCCCGCATTTACACCTAATGTAAAATCTCCTATATTTTTATTATAACTCAACATAAAATCTCCGTAGAAATCATAATACTTAGTGTGATCGAGAATAAGACGTCCACGGTCTATCATCTCGGCATTTCCCCAAGTAGTCGCATATTGACGGTTCTCACTATTCATCTCGTTATAATCATATTTAACACGAGCCTGCAAATTAAGCCCGTCTAAAATTTGATAATTAGCAGACACGCTACCGAACGTACGGTTTACAACATCTTCACTGGTCATACGGTTAAGTAGCCACCAAGGATTATTCAAGTTAATAGCATCAGTAAACCAGACCTGTTTTCCATAATTAGTATCAGAAAGTTGAGAAGTATAACCTGATTTAATTACCGAGATAGGAAGTCCGTCTTTACCAGTCTGCTGCTCGATTACATTATAAGGATTAGACGTCCACGTACCGTTCAAATCATAATAATTTTTACGATAATAGTCCATATCCAGATTGCGGGGAGCAGTATATAGTTGATAAATCGGATTGAAGAATGTTCCCCCGGAAGGGCGATTTATTGTTTTCTGATTGATATAGTTAACCGAAATATCGACTTTCAGCTTATCATCGAAGAAAGAGAAATTTTCTCGCAAAGCCAGATTGTGTCGATGGAATTTATTCGTTTCAATGATACCGTTCGCAGTCGTATTTCCATAAGAAAAATAGGTATGTACCGTTTTATTACCACCGCTTAAAGCAACTGTATTGTTAAAATTAGTCCCCACCTTGAAAAAATCGCTTGGATCATAAGGATTCCGGCTCAAATGGTACGGTGAATACTGCGAATTAAAATAATCGTCGGAAAGATCGGACATCCGTTGTCCCCAACTGTTAGATCCCATCGTAAAACCGTTTTCAGCAGAACCTGCCATCTGCGCTCCATAGGTACTCTGCACTTTAGGCAATACCAAAGGTGTCTCAAATGTCGTACTGCTCGACACATCGATGCGTAAAGCCCCTTCACGTCCTTTTTTCGTAGTGATCATCAATACCCCGTTAGACGCAGCACTACCATATAAGGCCGCCGCATTGGCACCCTTCAACACCGTAATGCTCTCGATATCATCCGGATTAAGTTGAGAAAGGGGATCACTTCCTTCTGTCGACCCATCAACCATCAAATTGGCACCACCGGAATCCATATTCATCTCACCAGATACCTTATTCCTCATCGGTACCCCATCAACGACAATCAACGGGCTGTTATTCCCCATTATCGAGGCATTACCGCGGAGCAATATTTTTGAAGCACCTCCGGCTCCTCCTGAATTAGGAGTAATCACAAGACCTGCACTTTTCCCCTGTAAAGAATTGATCAGGTTCGTCTCCTTAGCTCGGGTAAGTTCATCGCCTCCTACTGTCTGAGCAGCATAAGTCAATGTTTCTTCTTTACGGGCAATACCCATAGCCGTGACAATGACTTCTCCCAAAACTTTGGCATCTTCTTTCAAAACGATCTTCAATGCACTTTCGGTCGCTTTTACCGTTTGAGATACATACCCGACATAAGAGATAAGCAACTCGCTATTTTTCGGCACTTTAATTGTAAAATTTCCGTCAAAATCAGAAATCGTACCATTGGTCGTTCCTTTCTGTGCAATATTAGCACCGATAACCGGCTCTCCTTTTTCGTCCACTATAGTCCCCGACACAGAGATTTTCCCATCCTGAACAGCCGACAGTTCAGCCGATCCGGCCATTTTACCCGCATGAGCGACTGTTACATGAGAAAGAATAATTTGACGATTCGAAATGGTATATTTAATACCTGTTCCTTTAAACATTTCATCAAGAACGGCATTAATAGTACCACCATTTACTTTAACAGATACTCTACGGCTCAAATCGATAGACTTGTCATTATACAGAAAGACATAATCCGAATTTTTCTCGATCTTTTCGATAACTTGTTCTACCGGTTCATTATTTACCGAAATAGATATCGTTCTACTTTGAGCAAAAAGATTCTCAGCTTGAATTTGAGAGAAAGCAAACAAAGAGAGAAACAACCCGATCTTCATTTTCCGAAACATACAGGAAGTAACTGTATGATATTCACACCTTTTTCTTCTTTTCATGATATTCTTTATAACTTAAATTAATCTCCAATTTTTACATAATATAATGGCTCGCTCTGATTTTCAAGAGCTCCACTGCCGTGTTTTTCAAAATTTCATAGGCATACAAATTTTAAATTTTTATTAATTATTTTATTCAAGGTATATATTAATTCGTTTACGAGAAAGTGTCGTATCGCTATTCTGAGCAGGAGTTGCAACTTCCCATTTTATCGGAGCAGTCATGCTCAAATAATCCAAGATTTGAAAAATATCTTCTCCGGTAAAGGTCGCACGGTAATTATACTCGGTATTCTTTTTATTTACGAAATTAATGTCAACATTATAACGACGAGAAAGGAACTTAAATATCTTATCCAACGAGGCATTCCTAAAGACAACCTTCCCATCTTTCCATGCAGTTTTTTCATAAGTTTCAATCGATTTCACATATGTATTTTTATCTTGGCGGTCATAATAGAAACACTCCCCGGGTCTAAGAGCCATATTAACATTTCCGTCTGTATTTTCAACATTCACCCGTCCTTCTTCCAATACTACCTCGATCGTACGCTCATCATCATAAGCACTCACATTAAACTTCGTTCCCGTAACCCGAACGCTCAATCCTCCCGGAGTATTTACATAAAAAGGATGTTCCTTATCCGACTCCACCTCAAAATAAGCCTCTCCCCGTATTTCTACTCTCCGGGATTCTTCACTAAAACGGGTCGGATAACGTAACCAACTTCCCGAATTAAGCCAGACATACGATTTATCAGGTAACTGATACTTAGAGATCGTTCCCGGAGCAGCATTCACTTCAACATAAGTAATATCTGCAAACGAGTCTTTTATCTGAAAATAACCCAAAATTCCGGTCAGACCGATGAGCGGAAGAACAATAATCGCCGCCACACGACTAAATATCTCGAATATATGAGAACGCCTATTGGTATGTATACGGGACAATACTTTTTTATATGCCTTACGAGTATCGATCTCCGACAACTCGGTCATTTGTTTGTCCAAATCCAACAACTTCTTTACAGAAACTAATAACGCAGCATTTTCTTCCGAAAGTTGCTCCTCTATCTTTTTCCCCTCCTCGGGGTCGAGTTTCCCGCTATAATAATCAAAGACTTTTTGAGGTTGGGGTTTTATATTTTCTGAAATCTTTTCCATATCTGTATTTTGCATATTCGTTTAATAGACAAACAGACCCAGCAAAAACAGACAGCTACGACATAAGTTTTTTATAAAAATCTGATTTCGTACACTTTAGAAATATCACAAAATACCTTATGCTATTTTGGAGATAAAAAGAGAGAACCAGAAAACATCAAAGCATTAAATAAAAAGCGTTTTTCAAAAAAATAAAAACAGATTAATCCTTGTATATTCCATTTTTTTATACTTATTTAGCTTTTGATTTTCCAACATGAAAAAATCATTTTGGTGTTTATAAATCGGGTTACAATGATTTATCACTTTTGGATATAATATAAAATTGATTGGCATCATATTTTCTATATGCGACACAAAAACGGAGTTAAAATCCCAAAAAGTTCTTTGCAAAGTTTATCTTTTGTATTTCAGTCGGAGATTAACCATAATCGATCGGAAATAAAATCGATGATTTAAAGTTATTCTATTTAAAATTTCAGAAATGAGTAGTTTAATCCAAACATCTTAGACCTTATAATTGTAAATCTTAAATTTAATCTGACTGAACTATACACTTTTTACAAACGATAAAGACAGTTGATTTTGTAGACAAACTCTATGCAGGAAATAAACAGATACTTCAATTTTTAGAAATGCTTTTACAAAATAACGGCATAATTCAAATTAAGTTTACAGAGGAAAGATGCAGGCTGATGAACTATTAATAGAAATATCGGAAAAAAACAGTCAAAAAGCGTTCAAGTTACTGTTCGAATCTTATTACCCGTCCTTATGTATATTCGGCCGCCGTTATATCGAATCGGAAGAGGTTGTTGAAGATGTGGTTCAAGATGTTTTTACATCTTTATGGGAAAACCGTCACAGAATAAATATCGAAACTTCTGCAAAGAATTATTTGATTACCATGACCCGAAATTTCTGTCTGAATTACTTACAAAGAAACCGGATAGAACAAAATTACATACAAGGGAAAATGACAAACCCGTTCGAGATCGGCAGTAACGATCTGGAAGAAGTCGTTCTTTTTTCCGAGCTCAAATCTTTGATGATCGAAACTCTGAAAACCTTGCCTTTTGAATACCAACAGGTATTCATAATGAGCCAGTTCGAAAACAAAAACTACCGTGAAATTGCTGAAGCCTTAGGTATATCGGTAAAATCGGTAGAGCGTTATAAAATGCGCACAGAGATAAAACTCCGTGAAAACCTGCAAGACTACATTTCTATTATGGTTATCGTAATGATCATACAAATTCTCACAGAAATAAGTCGCTGATAATAAAATTCCTCTCAAACCCGGCCCGAGCAAAATTCAGACAGTTCTAACATTTGATTTGACGTTTTTTCAGGTATCGGGCCGGGGTTTCTCCGATGCTTTTAACAAAAGCACGATTAAATGTAGATAGAGAGTTGAAACCGCTTAATTCGGCTATTTCCATTAAAGTTCTGCGTTCATCCGATGAGAGCAGAGCACAAGCCTCCTTTATTCTGAATCCGTTTACATATTCATAGAAAGTCGTGTCGAGATCGTTATTTAAATATTCCGACAGATAAGTACGGTTTGTCCCTATTGCCGTCGCCACTTCGGTAAGAGTCAGTTTAGGATTTAGAAACATTCGTTCATTTTCCATATATTCTTGCAATTTTTTAAAGGGAAAATTTTGTATCTCATGAGACCCTTTCTGTTCAGGTTTCGGCATAAATAATCCGGACGTACTCGGCATTTCTATAACCGAATGTTTTTGGGATAATCGATAAATATAAGTCCAAACGATAATAGATATTGCATAATAAGCGGCATCGCTCAACCAATTTTCTTCCCAAAGGAGAATGGTCCAGAGTACAAGACATATATATAATGCTGTTATAGCCTTGCGTACCCATGAAATACTCAAGTTCTCGATATCCGAGAAATTGTTTTTTATATAATTGTCACGACGGGAACTTGCCATGAAAACAATAACAGTAATTATTGTTCCGAAAACAAGGGCATATAACATTGCCGCCTTGAAAATAACAGAAGACGGGTATATGATGTATGCGACTATAAATAATACCGAAGGCATAGACATTCCTATGATTCTGCGTAATGTGACCCATCCGGGAGAGATAACTTCGAAGAAAAAAAGAGCCATTAACGGAACATATAACATATCGGTACTCATTGTTATACTCGTTATATACGGGTTGTACCATACGCCTTTTATCAAAAATCCCATATCCTTGAATTCGAGGAATGCAAGAAAAATCATGCTACAGAAAAGCAACCTCATCATATTGCTGCGGTGTCTTAAAGGATATAACTGAATACTGGCAAGTATAAAGAACATAAATGCCGCACCATGTATAAAATGTGCTAAGTTCTCATAAAATGGGTTCATTGTTCATCTCGTTAATCTATTCTGACAAATAGGCTTTATTTACAAAGATATAAGAATTATAAAATTTATACAACACATGCAGTTTAATGATCATTACATATATTAATATTATAATCATTTTATTGTGAACATATTATAGTGAAAATTCGGTTTGAAGATCTGAGTCTGTCCAAATTTTGCCAAGATTGGCTTTGAGAATTCCATTTGAGTATATATTCTTGTTTTTATAAGAATGATAGCAGCTTTCTGACGAATGAAAACGAGAAAACAGGCCGGATAACATTTTTTATCGGAAAACTCAAACTGTCCCTAATATTTTATGTCATTTTTATCGAATGACTCCTTTTTTTGTTTTAATGACACGATAATTTATTTATTGAATATTCTTTTTATCGATTGATTCCCTGAATATTTCGGGTTATTCTCATATTTGCTTTCGACTTAATTCCAAAATATTTTTACAAATTCATCAATAATCCACACCTATCGCATGAAGAAGTATAGTTACCTACTGCTTATCTTTCTATCCATTTATTCTACCGGATGTGAAAAAGACGAGACCATAACAGAGCTCGAAGAAGCGACATTATCCGTTTCTCCCGAAAATCTGAATTTCGACGAAAACAATCCGTCAAACAATCAAATTACCATTATCTCCAATGTCTCATGGAATATAGATGTCAGCAACAACGCTTTGAAAGTCGACAAAAGCGAAGGCGGGCCCGGAGAAAGCAAAGTTTCTGTAACCGATATTCCCGCCGGAGAGACTTACATGCTTACGATCTCTACCGTAAAAAGAAACGAGACGGATAAAACAATCTCGAAAAGCGTTGCCGTAACTCGTCAACTACAAGATTTCACCAGCGAAACCGTTTATTATGATAATCTCGACAAAGCAACTTGGAGCGGAAGCGGGAACCCCTTTATCGATCAATGGGACGGTTATATAAATGCAATGGGAACGGGTGCCGGAAATATCGAATACACCGGACGAACAGTCTCTGTTCGAAACAATTTTCAATCTTCAGGATATACAGGAGCATCTCGTAAAAACGCATTCTATTTCGGAGGAAAGGATGCTTATGTTACGGTCAATAATATAGAGCTTCAACCCGGACAAACAACCTTCCAACTCTCGTTCGGTTGTTGCAAATTCGAAGGAGATTTCGATACATCTTCCAATATCAAAGTATATATCAGCGGTGACGGAAGTTCGATGAAACCTCTCACCTACAACCGATCTGCAACAAAATCGTGGGCGCTGGCAACTGCTTTGTTCAGCATACAGCATACAGTTCCCAAAACATTATCCATTATGTTTGTAGCCGATGAGAACAATATTAGGATGGATGATATCAAACTGGTGACAAGTAATCAGTCGACAGAGCAAATATTCGATTTTTCCGGGATCAATTACCTGTGTGCAGAAACGCCTAAAACCATTAAGACAAATGACAATTATAAATACGTTACACATTTCGCAGAAACATTGACAAGCCAAAAGCATGTGCGCAACTATACGGCATGTTACGACACATATCGACACAATCCCATGTGGGTCGCTTATCCTGTACACCAATGTTATCATGAAAAAGGGTTCGGACGTACAAATCCAGATCCTTGGCGTCCCGACCCGAAATTCTCGGCAAGTGAGCAATCTGTTATCTATCCGAGCGACTGGAGTAACTGGCCTTGGACAGCAAATGGCAATAAACCGACAGATTCGTATTATTATTGGACACCTTATAATAACAGGAATTTTACCAAAGGACACCTGTTGCGCTCGGCCGACCGGGGAGGAGCTGAAAGTGAAATGAACATACAGACTTTTTATCCTACCAATATTGCCCCCGAAGCGTATCTTTACGAAGAGCATTGGAGCAAAGTCGAAGAATTGTTATCCGATACATGGGAATGCTCCGATACGACATACGTTGTCACAGGATGCTATTATGCGGACAATAGTTACAAAACATACGATGCGAGTAATTGGGGCAATCAATCGGCTTTATCCAAAGAGTGCATAATTCCTACAGCTCGATATAAAGTAATACTTCGTACTAAAAGCGGGAGCTCAGGCAAGTCGATTGCCGAATGTTCATCGGAAGAAGTAATGGCTATAGGTTTCTGGTTTCCGCAAAATCTTAATAACGAAAACCCGAACACGACTCCTCCATTGAGTAACTATATATACTCAGTATCCGAAATAGAACAAATGATCGGCGGTGAATTCGAGTTTTTCCCGACAGTACCTACCGAAGTTAAAAATCGAGTGAATATCAATGACTGGCCGGGACTGAACTAAAAATCTGTCTAAATTTTCCAATAAAAAAGAGTTTAGACAGGTCTTAAAACTCTATCAATGAAAAGACCTGCCCGACAAATGGGGAATGCCGGACAGGTCTTCTTTATATGCCGATCAACAAAAACTCAAATAATCGCAGTACTATATAGTCTTCAAAAGAAAAATAAAACCTGCATTTCAATAAAATGCAAAAAGCGACATAAAAAAAATGGTTGTCTCCCGACAACCAATCTTCGTTAACCTTAAATCTAATACTATGAAAAACACTGTGCAAATATAAATAAAATATGTTATACAACATATTAATTGCCAAACAAAATATTTTGGATTAACTTTATTTAAACTCTAAGAACCGATCTGAATCATTCATGACAAGTCTGCTCAAATTTTCGAATTCCATGTAGCAAAATACAAATCAAAATTAATAGCCAATTATAAATAATAAAACTATTATGAAAAGACGATTTTTAACCGATATTTTTTACGATTCAGCGATAACAATACGGATTTTATCGATTTTTTTTTGCACAACAATTTTTTTATCTTATTTTTGTAATAATCAAAAAAGCATATACTACCTGTACAGAATGATTTTTTGATTAAACTATTCTATATATTTTGGTTACTCGACAGCCATTCCGTGAGGAAAGGCTGTTGTTTTTATATTTCAAAACAACACCGCAACAACAAAAAATTAAAAATAACCTATTAATTTTAATATTTCAACAGGAGAATCCACGATATAACAAGCACCGTTTTCTACCAACTCTTCACGAGTGCGGAAACCCCATGTCACACCCGCAGAAGTAATCGTCGCTGCTGCAGCCGTTTGCATATCTACCCCCGAATCTCCGACATATAGCGCCTCATTTGCCGATACACCATTCACCCGAAGTATTTCTTTTACAATGACCGGATCAGGTTTTACCGGAATTCCCTCACGCTGACCGAGTATCGCAGAAAAAACGATGTCCTTAAAATAATAGTGCACCAACTTCTCCGTACCTTCTTGATACTTATTCGAAGCAACAGCCAAAGCAATGCCTTTATGTTGCAATTCTCTTAACAATTCGGGGATACCCGGATAAGGAACTGTCAAGCATGTATTGTTTCGAGTATAATGTTCTAAAAAGAAACCTCTCATCCTTCCTATATTTTCCGGAGTACGCGCATTCTCGGGAAGTGCCCTTTCAAAAAGTTTACTTATTCCGTTCCCGACAAAATAATTATAAGCATCAGTTTCATGTTCAGGAAAACCACATTGCCTTAATGCATAATTGGTACTCCCTGCCAAATCACTGATCGTATTCAGCAAAGTACCGTCCAGATCAAATATTACCAACTTTATCATCTTCTTCTGTTTTTTATGGAACGAAAGTAAAAAAAATAGGTTTACCATACAAACCAGACTCTTTTTATGTTTTACAGCATAGTCAATCTACATACTACAACACATAAAACAATAATAATCAACATATTAAATACAATCAAATTAAAATGTGCACGCACACACAATAAAAAATATTATAAATACCCGATATTTTTCCGTAAATCTGTATAAGGAATATAGCTATTTGAAATTAAGAGATTTAGAAGAATTACCTTGTTTTGGGGTAATGATTTGGCAACCGTTCCGATTGCTGTGATCTGCATTGCTTTGCTGTTTTGGTAACTCTTATCTTTGCAAATGTAGTAAAAAAATAACGGGTCAAAAGGAATATGAAGATATTTTCTTTTTCCAATTATAAATTTATTGGCTTGAATATATCTTTAGTTCAGAGTTCTATCGTATGAATTTGAGATAAAATTCATTATTTAATCAGTATTCCAAAATGCGTCAGGCAAATCTTCGTATGCTTCAGAAGCATCTGGTAAATCTCCATAAGGATATGTACTTGTACCTTGTCCACCAAATGACGATATGTTATCTGCTTCGGGGTACTCTATGAAATTTCCATAATGGTTAATATACATATCCGTGGTATGTTCTTTATCAATACGCACTAAAGCTTTCCCGTCAATAAAATAATTGTATTCCTCACCTTGCCTATATTTTGCCTCCACAATTATTTTACCTTCCAATGACATAAATCCCACTTTGTTGTCTGATACAAAACCTATTGAATATTCTCCTGCATCAAATAAGTCCTCGTATTTTGGAGGTATAATTTCGGAAACTTCATCTCCATAGATTCTACAACAAACCAAACCGTAAAGACTATTTTTTATTGTTTTAAGAAAAAGGGTATCTTCTGTTTGAAAGAAAATTGATATATCGTCATAGATGTTATGTAAAACTTCTTTGCCTTTAAAGTTCAATAAGCCTTTATATTGTTTGCTTGACCCATAAACTTTTAATCCACTAAATATGGTGTTATTTGGGGAATATGCTACAATTTCATTACGAAGAATTGTCTTACCGTAGACAAATAAGCTGCTACCTACACTTTCGGCACAGATGCATCCATATATTTTTAACCCGTCTTGAGTGTTCCAATGTAATGGAAAATAAGCCTTTTTATTTAGTTCCTCAAAGAATACTGTAACTTCTTTATCGCTATTAAATTTTACATAATGATATTCCATAATAACAAAGTTATATTTCTGCAGTAATTATAACAACTTATCAATATTGCCGTGTACGATAATTTTCTATCGCTAACATTCTTGATTTTTCTTTGCTCCAGCGAGGTTCTTGAATATGTATAATGATACTTTCGATTTCATTTAGTTTAGAAGTATCCCCACATTCGATGAAATGGATAAGAGCTTTAACTATATCCACACACTCAAAAAGATGATTCTTTATTTGATTTTCGGAAAATCTAAGAACAAACCAATCATTCTGAACAAAGAACTTGTTCCTTTCCTCATCCCCACACCCTATATAATGAATTTCTTTCCTTGTTTGAAAATCATAAGGTTCATCTATTTCTATATCAATGGGACATGAACATCCGTTAGACAAAACTAAATCAGGAGAGTAAGGACCAAGTATCTTATCTATCTTAGTATAAGAAGGAAATTCCTTCATTAAAGCATAGAATAAATTATTCTCGAAAGCTCCTCGTTGCGGAGGTTTATTATTATCTTGTATTTGATGATAAGTTATCAAGCAACGCTTAAATATTGAGGCAACGATAAGATTGGAATGTTTATCAAGTAATTGGGCTTGTGAATCTAATCGTTTTTCAAATTCTATTTTCTTACCATCGTATTCTGTTCTCAATTTTCGATATGCTTCAAGATTGTCCTGATATTTCTTTAGTGCTTCTTGTCGCAGTTGGTCAATTTCATGTTGTGTTAATTTTCTTGTCCGTACTTTTGTCTCAGATTTTCCAACATTCATTTTATGCGCTATGAGCAAAATGAATGGAATCCATAAAATAGCAACAATCACACCTAACCCAGGATCTTCAGGTGATATAAAAAATGCAGGAAGAGTAAAAAGAACAGCCATTATGAGTATAAGAATCAAACACCCCCAATTATGCGCCTCATAACATTCTGTTTTTTCAGTCGGTATATTAGGCATTTGTGGAGCAACAGCATCTTTAGGATCAAACGGATGAATTAAAAATTGCCAGTCATCCCCTTTAATATTCAACTGCTTGGCGGCATTTAAGAAATCATGGAGGAAGATATGTGATTTATCTTTCCCTACACCAATAGAACCAATTATAAACTTTTTGGATAGTTGTTCACAGAGTAATTTAGGATATAATATCACAGGATAGCAATCAGTTTTTTGCAATCTCTGTAACAAAGAAACATCTTGAACGTATTTATCATTTTTTAGGTGATATTGTTCACTAAATGACTCCCAATTTAAATTTTCGTGCATTGATAAATATAGCTTTTAATATACAGCAAAAGTACAAAAAGTCCGTGATAAGACACCAACTATCGCGGACTTTATTTTGATTTACAATTTAATACCTTTATTTTGCCTTTTTATCGGCAATCCTAATGTTTCCATAAACTCGTCTTTCTTGTGTCTGAACCAGTTAACATGTGAAATGCCGTCTATTTTGAGATCAAATTTCCCATCCGAGGTCTCTTTAAGCGAGCAAACTGAACCATCAGTCTTAAAGAGCTGTCGGAATTCAGAAGAATAGAGTTTACCTTTAATAGTGACATCCTTAAACATACACAGCTTTTTGATTAGCCCATCGCTAAAATTCAGAGTTTCACGCAAAAACTTGATAGTAGGCATCAGCTTTTCCACATAAGGGAAGTAGCGTTTGACAAAATCCGTAAATTCCGACAATTTGCGGTATTGTCGTTCGTAAGCATTCTTCATTTCCTGTATCTGCTTGCTATGTTGTTCCTCTCGTTGTATGGCTTCTTCTTCAAGTTCCTGTATGCGTTTTTGCAAATCTTCATTTCTATGTTCAAACTCTTTCAACTTACCACCACCGAAAAGAGAACCGACCTTTGCCACGAATGCGGCTTTCGCTTCTGTCTTGGCTACTTCCAGTTTCTCCGACTTGACTTCCTGCCTTACCTCGTCAAGCTGTTGCTCTGCCTGTTGTTGCTCGGTCTGTAACTGCCGCATGTTGGCTTCAAGTTCACCCGTCTTCCGTTTCAAATCACGGTAGTATTGGGCGGTTGTCGTATGGCGTGCTTCCGAGCCACGCACACCACGTTGCAAGCCATATTTCTCCATTGCTTTTGCATAACTGTCGTGATATGTTACCAGCTTCTCACGTGTCAGCACATCATCGGCACACAGACGCACGGTATTGGCTTTCTTGCGGTAGGAGCGTTTACCTTCCGTCTGCTTTTTCTTGGCTTTCCTGCGCTCTCCTGTTACTATCGGTACGACCGTGGCATGAATGTGTGGTGTGTGCTCATCCATGTGCAGGACTGCCGAAACTGTATTTTCCTTGCCGAAGGTATAGTGCAGCCATTGCAGGTTGTCATCACACCATTCGTCAAGTCTGCCCTCGTCCTGTATTTTCATCATATCCTCGTGCGTACCCGAAAGCACGATTCTAATTGCCCGCACTTGGTCGGGCGTTATCTTCCGCCTGATGCCTGCCGTGCGGATACGGTGGCTTATCGCTTCGGTACGGTCGGACACTCCATCGGGAAACTCCACCAGTTCACGGTTGAGATGGGTGCGTGTGGGGTCTGCATTCTTGGGCGTGGTCTTGCGTTCTATGTGGTCGGATGCGCCCGTGTCAGCCGACCCTTTCGCCTTGTTGATTTGTATGCTGATATATCCCATGTTCGTTTCTTGTTTTTGAGGTTATACAAACTTGTTTGTCGGTGTCCGCCTGCCTGCGGTTATAGCCGCATGGGGCAAACGGGGGTGTCCAGAGGGGTGCAACCCCGCTGGCTCATTGGGGCATTTTTAGCTGTGCTTGCACTGCGTAAAGAAAATGCCCTAATGAGCTATGGCTTTTCTGTTTCCAAAAGCCTGTGAGAGTACCAGCGGTATAGGCAGACCTTTTCTTGTCGTCGATATGATACGCCTTCCCTTGTCGGCCGGTCGGACAGCAGGCAGGTCGGATGTCCGACCGACCTGTCTGCGGATAGTGGCATTTCCTTCCGTCCGTTTGTCCGGCAGACTTGTTGGTGGATAAAAATCCGATGAATTGATGAGTTGATAGGATAATAGACTGATAACCATAATGATATACATTCATCATTGTTTCATCAAACCGCTCGCCAAAAGAAAAGTGATGTAGAGTGCGGTGTGTCCTTTCTCTTTTCATCAGCCCGATTCTCTTGTTGAAAGGTTGATGAAGACGTAAGTTGCAGTTTCTCTTTATGTTTATATATACTTTCATCATTTCATCAAAATATCAGAATTTTTCCAGTTGTGTTTTGTTTATTGTGTAGTAACGTCCTATTCCTCTTATCGGTGAATAATGACAATCCCGATTTACAATCTTGTAGAGAGTTGTACCTACGCAAATGATTTCTTTTTTTCTTCATGTTCTTGATACAGGTTTTAGTGCTGCCTACATTCTGTCGGCAACGGGTTAAACATGATTGCAAAGCTACGGAAGTGTCGGTAAAATCTTGATACGCAAATCTATGCGGAACGGCGCAAAATAGGTCATGCAAAAAGAAAATGCAGTATAAACAGGTGACTCTTTCAGGTAAAAGGAGATAAAAAAGCCCGAAGTCGTGGAATATGCACGTCTTCGGGGATTGGTTGTTGCAGATAATTACAGATTGACTGACGCACTGATTTACGGATTTAATGACTTCATGTCGTCACTACGTCAGATTAAACCGTTAATCATCAAATGGCTGGACATTAAAAGTTCATGCTAACATTCATACGGCATCCTGTTATTCACTGACACCAGCAGGACTTGTTCCTTTTTTCGCCGGCACAATCTTTCCAGCAGGACATTGCGAACAGTTGCGGCACCTGACGTGTCAATGCGGAAAGCGAGTGCCACCACCATCGGCAGGACATACATGTCCGCATAATAGCCGTTGGGCAGCCTGATACGTTTTTCTGCTTCAAGTGGATTCAAAACTCCACACTTGTACACGGCACGGATGGCGGCACGGAGCGTCGGGGCGATTACCCCGAACAGTTCCACCAGCTCCATTTCATTCATCCATATATTACCTGTATCGGATGGTATGGTAATTCTACCATAGCTGTCCGTTGTGATTATTTCCCGTTTCATATCCCTGCCATTTTCACGTTTCCGAATGATTTGCTCAGTTTGTCGCCCAGCATCGTGAGGTCATTATCCAATTTCTGCACGGTTATCTTCGCATAGATTTGCGTGGTCTCAATGTTCGTATGCCCCAAAATACGGCTGACGCTCTCGATTGGCATCCCTTTGCTGAGAGCCAGGGTCGCAAACCCATGCCTTGCACAGTGAAAGCTGATTTTCTTGGTGATGCCGCATTCCTTTATCATCTTTCCCATACGCTTGCATATTGACCAATAGTTGAGATTGGGAAATACAAGATTGTTTTCCTGAAAAGCCTTGTAACGCTCGATTATCTGCAAGGGAATATCCAGCAGCTTTACCTGAAACGGTACACCCGTCTTGTGTCGTTTGGAAATAATCCATTTCTCACCGTTCACTTCCACAATCTGGTCATTGTTTAATTCCTTTATATCCACGAATGACAGGGCGGTAAAACTGGCGAAAACAAAAATATCACGGAGATAGGAGTTCTTAGGGTCTTTGAACTGAAATTCCATCAATGTTTTCAGCTCATTCTCCGTCAGATATTCACGCTCTTTCGTGTTCGGGCTTATATGGAACTGGGCAAACGGATTTCTCGGTATATGTCCGTTGAAATGCGCTCGCATCACCACACCTTTCAGCCACATGCAGTTTTCCCATATCGAACCGTTGTGCAGTCCGGCTTCGTTGGAAAGGAACACGGCGAACTCCTTGATGAAGTCGGGCGTAAGTTCAGGCATGGAGATGTCGTTCCGCTTGTAATGTGACCTGATGAATGCCGCCACATGGTTTCTTGCCCGTACCCTTGCCATATAGGTAGCCCTGACCCTGTCTTTTCCGACACGCTTCTTGAACACTTCATTTTCCTTATCGAAAGCACCGAGCAATGTTTCATACTCACCGCCCAATCCCTGATAGGCATTGCGTACCATTTCTGCCGTTACATAGGCTTCACGGTCGGATATACGCTGGTAATGCTTGATGATTTGAGCCTTGATGTTGTCAAGCGCAAGATTGGTTTCCCTCGCTTCCATACTCTTGCCCTTTGCCTTGTTCCCTTTGGCATCCCAAAGCTCTTTCGGGATAGCTCGCTTGCAGCTGAACTGTGCTACCGTTCCGTTGATTGTAACTCGTCCCATGATGGG
>ERZ1673744.1857-NODE-1857-length-17410-cov-4.852492_pt1 | contig 17410 bp, 19 predicted proteins | sample MGYA00580207_ERZ1673744 | MGnify/ENA primary metagenome ERZ1673744 (study PRJEB41218, sample SAMN15661751) | gut metagenome | host: Homo sapiens | place: Canada: London | collected 2015-08-20/2019-03-30 | study: EMG produced TPA metagenomics assembly of... | reverse complement strand
CAATTTCAAGTGAATGCTGTTCAATTTTCAAGGTGCATCTCCGCTGCCTCCCCGTGGGTGACAGCTTTGTTATATTACCATTTTCCCCGCATAAAGTCAACTCCTTTTTTGCATTTTTCGAGAAAAGGCAGGCATTATTATTAGATTGCAGGGTCATCCAAGACCCTTGCAGTCTAATTTTTTTTATGCCGTGAGGAGGTGAAACAAATGGCAACCTACGCCTACCGTTCTATTTCAGAGCGCCAGAAAATTCAGAGCCTTTGGGAAAGCGGTGCCTCTGTCAAAGAGATTGCACAGGACTTTGACTTGTCCGTGTCTGCAATTTACACAGAGCTCAAGCGTGGATATGACGGCACACGGCTCCCCGATATGCGCCGCCGCTATGATGCGGAATTGGCACAGCTCACTGTCCAAAAATCTATTGAACGGAGGGGCCGCAAAGCTGCCGAGGCATAACCGCCCACATTGATACAACCAAAGGAGGACAACCCTATGAAAGCAAATGCAAACCCTATTGTGCTGAAAAGCAACCGTACTTCTGACGAGTGCATCGGTACCGTCAGATTGACCCCGGAGGCGGAAAAAGTCATCCGCCGCCTGCGCGCCAAGACTGCACTGCCTATTAGGCAAATTGTGAGTGAAATCATTGTGCAGGCAGAAAATCTCATTGACATTGAGGATGCCAACGAGGAAAGAGAGGAGGACTAAACCGTGAAAATGTTATCCGATTTTCAAGCAGGTGCAACCGTAAAGTACCACGGTGAGCCCTGCATCGTGCTGGAGCACCGCAAGGACGGCACCCTGCTCATGGTGCTTGAGCAGATTGAGCACACTTTTGGCTCTGACAACGATTTTGCCAAGAGTGACCTGCGTGAACACCTCAACGGTGCCTACATGGACACGCTCACCCAGGGCAACCATGGTGAGATTTTGAAACGCGCCATTGACCTCACCGCAGTCAACGGTAGCAAGCAGTATGGCATTGACACCTGCTGCATTGCGCCACTTACATTTGATGAGTACCGCAAGTACCATGACATCATCCCCAAGCCGGAAAAATGGGAATGGTCTGTTACCCCTTGGAGCACCCCCTGCGTGGATGGAGATGAAACCTGGGTCATGGGCTTGTACACCGATGGCGATGTCAACAGCAACTACTGCAACAATACCTACGGGTCCCGTCCCGCTTTCCTCCTCCCCTCTAATTATGTTGTGGAGCCGGAAAATGCCCTTGCATCCTACACCACAAGAGAGCTGGTTGAGGAACTTTTCAGCAGAGCCGACAAGTAAGAGGTGGCTGACATGACCACACATGAGATAGAGGCCCGGCGTTATTCACGCAGATGCCGCCGTGCCCGTAAAATCAGACGGCAGCGCCGTGTTGCCCTCATCACCATTGTGTGCTGCGTTGTGTTCGTCTGGCTATGCACCTGCAAGGAGGACAAGCCAACCATCCCAACCGTTGCGGCAGAAACACCGATGCCAACAGTCACGACGGTTGCGGAGCCTACGCCCGTGACCGCTGCGCCGCCTGTCAGCCGCACCCGTGATGACATCGTAAGTGAGGGACGGCTCCTAAGCTATGACCTCCAAGAAACCATGCAGGACTGCTGTGAGGAGTATGGCGTGCCGTATGCCCTGGCACTCGCCATTGCAGAGGTGGAAACCCACTTTGACCCGGATGCCGTCAGCGGCACCGGTGACTATGGCCTCATGCAGATTAACTCCATCAACCATGAATGGCTCTCTGAAATAGGTTTTGATGTTATGACCTATGATGGAAACATTGAGGCGGGTATCTACATTATTTCTCAGCACTTGAATAAATACGGAAAGCCGGAGTTGGCTTTGATGGCATACAACTCCGGCCCCACGGGAGCACAGAAACTTTGGGATGCTGGAACATTCCAAACCGACTACTCCCGCAAAGTGATGGCAGCTTTTGAACACTGGACAAGCGTATTGGAGGAATAAAGATGCCTTACTACTGGACATGCCCAAAATGCGGCGCAAACCTTGACCCCGGTGAGCGCTGCGATTGTGAAACAACAACTACCACTAAGGAGGATTATAACGATGATGGAAATGAAAATCAAGATTGATGTGCCGGAATTGGTTGCCGCAGTTGAAAAACTTGCCGCAGCCATCGACAAAACCGCACTCAATATCACCGTGCCGAATGAGGGCACGCTCAACTTTAACATGCCGGCCGGCAACGCTCCCGTTGCTCCCGCACCTGTGCAGACGGCCCCCACTCCTGCACCCGTTGCCGCCCCTGCATCGGCTCCTGCACCCGTGCCCACGCCTGCCGCACCGCCTGTGACACCTATGCCCACCGCTGCGGCTCCCGCACCCGCTGTGCCGGTAACCGCTCCGACCTACACCCTTGACCAGATTGCAAAAGCAGGTGCAAACCTTGTGGATGCAGGCAAGATGGAGCAGTTGCTTGCCCTGCTCACCAAGTACGGCGTGCAGGCTGTCACCCAGCTCACCCCCGACCAGTACGGCGCCTTTGCCACGGAACTGCGTGCCCTTGGCGCCCAGATTTAAGGAGGTGCTCTGATGCCTCCAGAAAAACACGCATTGCTGTCCGCATCATCGGCAGCACGATGGCTTAACTGCACAGCGGCTCCCCGTTTTGAGGAGGGTCTGCCGGAAAGCACAAGCGAATATGCGGAGGAGGGGCGCTTGGCTCACGCCATTGCAGAACTCAAGACCCTCAAGAAATTCACTTTGATGTCACCCCGCACCTACACCACTCGCCTCAACAAACTCAAGAAAGAGCCGCTTTATAACCCGGAAATGGACAAGACCACAGACCTTTACATGGAACACCTCACGGAGCAGGCAATGCTCTATGACAGTGCACCGACCGTTGCCGCAGAGGTCAAGGTTGACTTTAACGACTATGTGCCGGAGGGCTTTGGCACCTGTGACAATGTGATGATTGGCGGGGACACCCTCAGCATCACGGACTACAAGCATGGGAAAGGCGTGCCCGTGTCCGCCGTTGGCAATCCGCAAATGCGGCTTTATGCCCTTGGTGCTCTCAAGCGTTACGCCCCTATCTTTGGTGACACCATCAAAAAGGTACGCATGAGCATTGACCAGCCGCGCCTTGACAGCTACACCACCGACATCATCACCGTGGAGGAGCTGAAAGCATGGGGCGATAGCATCAAGCCGATTGCACAAAAGGCTTTCTCCGGTCTTGGTGATTTTGTTCCCGGTGAGCACTGCCGCTTTTGCCGTGGCAAGGCACAGTGCCGTGCCCGCGCCAATGTCAACACCGCTTTGGAGGATTTCAAGGGCTGTGTGCCTGCCTCCAGCGTTCCGGCTGACAGTCTGGTGCCGCAGGAGTTTTCTCACATCGGACCGCACGGCAATGAAGTCCACCCGCTCCTCTCTGATGCGGAAATTGGTGACCTGCTTATCCGTGGGCAGCAGCTTGTCCAGTGGTACAAGGATCTTGAGGAATACGCCCTCAAGACCCTGCTTGACGGCAAGCCGATTGACGGATGGAAACTTGTGGCAGGACGGAGCAACCGCACCTTTACGGACCAGGATGCCGCCATCAAGGCTGTCATTGCCGCCGGATATGATGAGGCGCTTGTCTATGACCGCAAGCCTAAAACCCTCTCCGAACTGGAGAAACTGATGGGCAAAGCGGAATTTGCTGAGAAAATCGGCAGCTTTGTGGTCAAACCTTTGGGCAAACCTACCCTTGCGCTTGCGACAGACAAGAGGGAAACCTACTCACCTGCCGCCTCCGACTTTGCCGGGGTGGTGAGCGAACAATGAAACCTCTACTACCGAAACTTGCCCTTTTTGCCCTTATGTATGCTTTTATACTCACCATTCTCACCCTTTGTTGGGTAGGCGCTGAGTATGTGTTTGAGGGCGCCGTCCACAGCAGCAAAGTTGACGGTTGGATTGCCTGCTTGCTTTCCTACTATATGACAAAAGAACTTTTCCGCTTGGATAGAAAGATAGGAGGCAAGCGATGACCCACGCAACCATCCGCTTTCAGTATGACACCGCCCGTTTTGAGCTTTATCTGGACAAGCTCACGGGGCTACCTGCTCCGAATATCCGCAAGCTGTTCAAGCTGATGCTTTCAGAACCGTGGAACAACCAGACAGCCATTGATGCTGTGGAGGCTTTTCTCCCACACATCGTTGAGGAAAGCAAAGAGGCGTGGAGGCAGACATCCGTTGATTTTCAAAACGGTTGGCGGCTTGTGCCGAACAAGCAGAGCAAAAAGGGCCGTGCCATCATGGCCCAAAACAACAGGCTCCATAAAGCCGTAAAGAGCGCCAAAGGCATCCACCAACATTGGGTGCGGATTTACGGCTATTGGAATGATACAAAACAAAAAATGAATTTTAAGTGAAAAGGAGATTAGTGACTATGTATCAGAATGACCCTATGAAAGTTTTAACCGGTGAGGTACGCCTCTCCTATGCCAACTTGACCACCCCCAGAGCCGCCCAGCAGGGCGGTGAGCCAAAATACTCCGTGACCCTGCTCATCCCCAAGACCGATGTGGCAACCAAAGCGGACATTGATGCCGCTATCAACGCCGCCGCAAACGAGGCATTGACCAAGGTGTGGAACGGCGCACGCCCTCCTCAGCTTGCTACCCCCGTGTGGGACGGTGACGGCGTGAGAAAGTCCGGCGTGCCCTTTGGCGATGAGTGCAAGGGGCATTGGGTGATTAACGCCTCCACCAAGAACAAGCCGCAGGTTGTTGGCATCGACAACATCAACTGTGAGCTTTCCCCCGCTGACATTTACAGCGGCATGTATGCCCGTGTCACAGTCCGTTTCTTTGGTTACTCCAACAGCGGCAACAAGGGCGTTGGCTGCGGTCTTGGCAATGTTCTCAAGACCCGTGACGGTGAGCCGCTGAGTGGGCAGTCCTCCGCCGCATCCGACTTTGCAGGCATCGGCGCATCCCCTGCGGCTGCTCCCGCTTATGGAGCGCCCACGCCCGTTGCCTATGGCACTGCACCTGCGGCTGCTCCTCAGCAGCCTATGAACACCGCACCTTGGAACAGCGGCAACGGCATCAATCCCATCACAGGACAGCCTATGTAAAAGGAGGACATCATGCACCATCTCAGTATAGACCTTGAAACTTATTCCAGCGTACCGATTGCCAAAGCCGGCGCTCAAAAGTACATCTCCAGTCCCGACTTTGAAATACTGCTGTTTGCTTATAGCCTGGATGGTGCCCCTGTCGAAATCGTTGACTTGGCCACGGGGGAACAACTACCCCCGTGGCTTGTCAATTCTCTCACCAGCCCGGAGTACATCAAGCACGCATACAACGCCCCCTTTGAATGGGGGTGCCTCTCAAAGTTTGTTGGTTATCTGCCGCCGGAGCAGTGGCGCTGCACCATGTTCCACGGCCTCTACTGCGGCTATACGGCGGGCTTGGATGCCACGGGACGGGCGTTAGGACTTGAGGAGGATAAGCGCAAGCTGAATACCGGCAAGGCACTCATCCGCTATTTCTGCGTACCATGCGCCCCTACTAAAGCCAACGGTGGGCGTACCCGCAACTATCCACAGCATGACCCGGCAAAGTGGCAGTTGTTCAAAGAATACTGCCGCCAGGATGTTGTGACGGAAATGGAAATTGAGCGGAGGCTTTCCGCTTTTCCCGTGCCGGACTTTGTGCAGAAACAGTGGGAAACCGACCTCATCATCAACGCCCGTGGCGTTGCGGTGGATATGGATTTTGTCAGCGGCGCTCTTTATCTTGGCAGCACCGTCCGCAAGAACTTGATGCAGGAGGCAACCGACCTCTCCAAATTGGACAACCCCAACAGCGTTGGACAGCTTACACAGTGGTTGCAGGAGGAAATGGGCGAGGAGCTCACTGACCTCCGCAAAGATACCGTTTCACGCCTCTTGAACAAAGACGGCAACAGTCCGCAGGTGCAAAGGATGCTGGAGATACGCCAGGAATTAGGCAAGACCAGCACCAAAAAATATGATGCCATTGAGGCTGCTGTCTGCCCGGATGGCCGTGTCCGTGGACTGCTCCAATTTTACGGAGCCAACCGCACCGGTAGATGGGCAGGCAGACTGGTGCAGGTGCAAAACCTGCCCCGCACTTATTTAGAGCCGCTGCCCCTTGCCCGTGACCTTGTGCGAAAGCATAACCTTGACGGCTTGCGGTGCATCTACGGCTCCGTGCCGGACAGCCTCAGCCAGCTCATCCGCACAGCTTTTGTTGCGCCAGAGGGGCATGTGCTGATTGATGCGGACTTTTCCGCTATTGAGGCCCGTGTCATCTCCTGGCTTGCGGGTGAACAATGGCGGCTTGAGGTGTTCCGCACCCATGGCAAAATTTATGAGGCATCCGCATCCCAGATGTTTGGCGTGCCCATTGACCTCATCAAGAAAGGCAACCCGGAGTATGCTCTCCGGCAGAAAGGCAAGGTTGCAGAGTTGGCGCTTGGCTACCAAGGCAGCACAGGGGCGCTCATCAATATGGGTGCTTTGGATATGGGCATCCCGGAGGAGGACTTGCCCGACATCGTGAGCCGCTGGCGTGAGGCAAACAAGCGCATCCGTGACCTCTGGTATGCAATGGACAACGCCGCCGTCCAGGTTATCACACAGGGCGGCTCCATAGGCATCAACGGCTTAATTATCACCCGTGAATTTGATTATAACCAGGGCACCGGCTGCATGACCATCACACTGCCGTCCGGGCGCAAACTCTACTATGTAAGCCCCGGCATTGGTGAAAACCAATGGGGCAACCCGTCCATCTCCTACATGGGCATGGACCAGAAAACCAAACGGTGGAAACGCATTGAAACCTACGGCGGCAAGCTGGTGGAGAACTGCGTGCAGGCCATCGCCCGTGACTGCCTTGCCGACACCATAGAACGGCTTGAGGCGGCGCACCTGCCCGTTGTGTTCCATGTGCACGATGAGGTCATTATTGATGTGACCCCGTGGGCGGATGAGGACACCATGCTTGAGTATGTGTGCTCCATTATGCGCCAGCCTATCCCTTGGGCGCCCGGACTGCCGCTAAACGCAGACGGTTGGGTGGGGCAATTCTTTAGAAAGGACTGATTGACCTTGCAATACATGGGCGGCAAAAGCCGGATTGCCCGGTCAATCGCAGAGATTATCAATGAGATACCAAGGCGGAAAATCAAGAATTGCCAAACCCATTGCTCAGATAATCATGCAGGTTGCGGGGGGGATTGCTTTGTCAGCTTATTTTGCGGCAGTTGTGCCGTGGTTGTCCGTGACGGTGAGGTGCAGCTATGAAAACCCGTGACATCTATACCGCCGCCGTCAAGAAATGTGGCAAGGAGCACCAGCTTGTCCTCTGCATGGAGGAAATGGCTGAACTTACAAAAGAGCTCTCCAAGAACATGAGAGGCTTTAAGAACACAACCAATATTTCAGAGGAAATGGCTGATGTGGAAATCATGCTTGAGCAGCTCCGTATCATTTACGGCAACCGTTCAGAAGTTGACACCATAAAAGCTGAAAAACTCCTCCGCCTATCGGAACGGTTGGAGGTTTTATGTAGATAGAGAGGTGAGCCAAGATGCAATATGACCGCAAAATAACAATATCAGCCGGTAGCAACCGGCGTGCAATGTCCTGGCTGCCTCAGACTATGCTCATATCAGAGTTGTGGGCAAGGCTCCAGACACCTGCCAGGGGCACAGAGCCGTTGGCAGAATACTTGAACATGAAAAAGGTCCAGCAGGATGACCTCAAGGATGTGGGCGGCTTTATGGCAGGCACGCTGTCCGGCCCGCGCCGCAAGGCAGGCAATGTGACCGGGCGTGATGTCATAACTCTGGACCTTGACAATATCCCCTCTGGGGGCACGGATGATGTGCTGCGGCGTGTGGAGGCTTTGGGATGCGGCTATTGCATCTACAGTACCCGTAAACACAGCCCTGCGGCACCACGCCTGCGTGTTCTCATCCCACTTGACCGCACGGTGTCTGCGGATGAATATGAGCCGCTGGCACGCAAAATGGCCGAGTACATAGGCTTGGAACTTTGTGACCCTACCACCTTTGAGGTGTCGCGCCTTATGTATTGGCCCTCCTGTTGCGCTGACAGCCAGTATATCTATTTATGGCAGGACAAGCCGCTCCTCTCTGCCAACGGACTTTTGGCACAGTATGAGGACTGGCGCGACTGCACCACCTGGCCGCAAGTCCCCGGCGCCCTCTCCCTGCCCAAGCTGGCAGTCAAACAGGGTGACCCGGAGGGCAAGACCGGCGTTGTGGGCGCGTTCTGCCGCACCTATGACATTTACCGTGCTATGGATGAACTCATCCCCGGCATGTATGAGCCGATGGAGAGTATGCCGGGGCGTTATACCTATCTGGGCGGCTCCACCACCGGTGGCGCAGTGGTATATGACAGCGGCAAGTTTTTATACAGTCACCATGCAACCGACCCTTGCGGCGGCAGACTGGTCAACGCCTTTGACCTTGTACGCCTCCACCGCTTTGGGGACAAGGACGATGATGCACAGACCGGCACGCCTGCCAACCGTCTGCCATCCTACCGTGCCATGTGTGAGCTTGCGGTGCAGGACAAGGATGTTGCCGCACTGATGAGCCAAGAACGCTACCAGGAGGCTTTGCAAGACTTTGAGGGCGTGACCGCCTCCAATGATGCAGAGCCCGCAAACTGGATGAGCAAGCTGGCAGTGAATACCCAAACAGGCTTGCCAAAGGCAACCATTGATAATGTGTGGATAATCCTTGAAAATGACCCGCTGCTCAAAGGCAAGTTTGCCCTAAACCAGTTTGCCGGCCGTGGTGAGGTGCTTGGTGCCCTGCCGTGGGATGACCGCACGGAGCGCCGCCTATGGGACGATAACGACAACCAGGGACTTTACTGGTATATGGAGAGATACCACCACATCACCGGCAACGGCAAGATTGACGGTGCCCTCTCCCTCCATTCCACCGCCCACGCTTTCAATGAGATACAAGACTACCTCCGTGCCCTTAAATGGGACGGTATGCCCCGTCTTGATACCCTTTTCATTGATTACCTTGGCGCCCAGGACACCCCATACACAAGAGCCGTGACCCGCAAGGCGTTCACCGCCGCTGTGACCCGTGCGATGGTGCCCGGTGCCAAATACGATAATATGCTCATCCTTGCAGGTCCGCAGGGCATCGGCAAAAGCACCCTTTTGGATAAAATGAGCCGTGGCTGGTTTAATGACAGCATCCGCACCTTTGAGGGCAAAGAGGCATCTGAACTCTTGCAGGGTGTCTGGCTTGTGGAAATTGCAGAGCTTGATGCTTTCCGGCGCACGGATGTTGCACGCATCAAACAGTTTCTTTCATTGCGCACTGACCGTTTCCGTGCGGCTTATGGCCGCCATGTCAAGGAACTGCCCCGCTGCTGCGTTTTCTTTGGCACCAGCAACACCACGGACTTTTTGCAGGACCGTACCGGCAACCGCCGTTTCTGGCCCGTGGATGTCGGCGTGGCACCCGTGACAAAGAGCGTGTGGTTTGACTTGCCCGGTGAGATTGACCAACTCTGGGCGGAGGCTGTTGTCCGTTGGCAAAGCGGTGAGAGCCTTTTCCTCAAAGGTGACCTTGAGGCTGCCGCTAAGGAAAAGCAGGAGGAACACCGGGAAGTCAGCGCCCGTGAGGGCATCGTGCTGGATTTCCTCAGTAAGCAGGTGCCGGAGGATTGGGCAAAGTGGCCTCTTGACCGCCGCAGAATGTTTTGGGGCGGTGCCGTGCAGGGCAGCATCAATCTGGTTGACCGTGACCGTGTATGTGCCCTGGAGGTATGGTGTGAGGCCCTTGACGGCAAGCAGAGGGAAATCCGTTATAGTGATACTGCGGAAATCAACGGCATCATTGAGGCGTGTTCCGATTGGGAAAAAACACCCAATTCTTTGCAGTTTGGCTATTGCGGAAAGCAGCGCGGATTTACCAAAAAAAGGGTGGAACATTGACTGGAACATTGCTGGAACATTCAAAAAATCAGCCGGAACATGTTCCGGCAATGTTCCGGGCAATGTTCCGGGCAATGTTCCGGCTTAAACCCTTGAAAATAAAGGCTTTTTTGCTTACCGGAACATTGGAACATTTATTTTCTATTAAATATAAAAATAGAGAAATTAGAGGATTTAGAGAAAATATAAACTCCCTAAACCGCCTGTGTGCGTGTATATACGCGCGCGATGTTCCAAATGTTCCACCCCTAAAAAGGAGGCGCTTTTTTGAAAGAAAGTTATATTGAAAATTACCTTGTCCGCAAGGTGAAAGAAAACAATGGTTTGTGTTTGAAATTTGTTTCTCCGGGAAACCCCGGCGTGCCGGATAGGATTGTCATAACCCCCGATGGCAGGACAATCTATGTGGAACTGAAAACGGAGGTTGGCAGGCTTGCCAAAATTCAGAAATGGCAAAGGAGCGAACTGGAGAAACGGGGTGCGGATGTCCGTGTACTTTTTGGGATGGATGCCGTGAAAGAATTTTTGAGGGAGGTTTTTGACTGATGCAATTTACACCGCACAATTATCAAAGCTACTGCATCCAGCGTGTGGTTGATGACCCTGCGGTTGGTTTGTTCCTCCGTCCCGGTCTTGGCAAAACCGTCATCACCCTCTCTGCTATCAACATTCTCAAGTATTTCCGCTGGCAGGTGCAAAAGGTGCTTGTGGTGGCCCCTAAAAAAGTGGCTGAGGCAACCTGGAGCAAGGAGGCGGCTAAGTGGGACCATCTAAAGCATATCCGCACCGCCACGGTGCTTGGCTCATCCACAAAACGCATCAAGGCGCTCAACACGCCTGCGGATGTGTATGTTATCAACCGGGAAAATGTGGAGTGGCTTGTGGACTACTACAAGCAGGATTGGCCTTTTGACATGGTGGTGCTTGATGAGAGCACCAGCTTTAAGAACAGCCAGAGTAAACGCTTTAAGGCTATGAAACGAGTGCGGCGGTTTATCAAAAAGATGGTGCTGCTGACCGGCACACCGTCCTCCAAAGGTTTGATTGACCTTTGGGCACAGGTTTATTTGCTGGACGGTGGGGCACGACTTGGCGAAACCCTCGGCGCCTACCGTGAGCATTATTTTGACCTCGACCAGCGGAGCCGCACGCAGATTTTCAGCTATAAGGCAAAAGACGGTGCGGAAAACGCCGTTTTGACCGCTATATCTGATATTTGCATCTCCATGAAAGCGGAGGACTACCTGCAACTGCCGGACTTTATCCAGCATGAAATCCCCGTGATGCTGGATGCCAAAGCTAAAAAGGCATATGACCAATTTGAGCGTGACCTTTTGCTTGAGGTGGATGAGGATGTTATCACGGCCGGCACCGCAGGTGTTTTGGTTGGAAAGCTGCTGCAATTCTGCAACGGTGCCGTGTATAGCAATGAGGGGCATGTGGTGCCGGTGCATGATTGCAAGCTGGAGGCGTTCCTGGAACTGCTTGAACAGCTTAACGGAGAGCACTGCCTCACATTCTACGGCTACCAGCATGACCGTGACCGCATCCTTGAGTGCCTGCAAAAGCACCGCAAAGACCTCCGTGTACGTGTCTACAAGGGTGTGGAGGATGAGGAGGCGTGGAACGCCGGAGAGGTTGATGTGCTGCTTGTGCATCCGGCAAGCTGCGCCTATGGCCTAAACCTCCAGCAAGGCGGCCGGCATGTTGTGTGGTACGGGCTCAACTGGTCCTTTGAACTGAACGACCAGGGCAACTGCCGATTGTACCGCCAGGGCTCTCCGTATGAAAAGGTTTTTATTCACTACCTCATTGTGCAAGGCTGTGAGGATGAGGATGTTATGGCAACGATACAGGACAGAGCAGACACCCATGAGGCTGTCATGCGCGCCCTTAAAGCGAGAATACGAAAGGTTAAGGAGGAAACAGCATGACCGAACAGGAACGATTGAAAACGGACACCGTTTTTGTTGATACCGTCATCCGTGAATGTGCGTTGATGACGATACAAAAAGAGGCGGATGCACAGAGGATTGCAGAACTTGAGGAGCGCCTTGATGCGGTATCAGCCATCCCACCGGCAGAGCCGTCCGCCGCACTGCAAAGGCAGCTTGACAAGGCTGTTGCCGACCTGCATTTTGTTATGGCGGGAGGTGACCCCTGCAAGATATGCAGCACCAAGTGCACCTTTGGAGAAAAGAATTGCAAGCCGATATGGCGCGGAGAGGCAGGTGGCGAATTATGACCTTGAAAGAACTGTCACAGCTTTATTATCTCAACCGTGAGATTGAGATGGACAAGCGCCGCTTGCAGGAGTTGGAGGCACAGGCGGTGTCCTGCACACCTAACCTCACGGGTATGCCGCACGCGCCCGGTGTGTCGGATAAGGTTGGGCGCTACGCTGCGGAGATTGTTGACCTTAGAGGCATCATTGAGGCAAAGCACCAGCAATGCCTATATGAGCGGAGCCGTCTGGAGAGGTACATATCCGATATTGAGGACAGCTACCTCCGGTTGGCGTTCACCTATCGGTTTATAAATGGCTTGCCGTGGGAACAGGTTGCCGCCTGCATCGGCGGAAGTAACACCGCAGACGGCGTGCGGATGATGTGCAACAGATACATCAAAGCAACGAATGATGACACAGAGCAATAAGTTGTTCGCTTTGTTCGGTGCAACTGTGCTATACTATTACCGTGGGTGTATGCCTCAGATAAGAGCAACGCCTCCTTGGTTGGAACGGCGGCAAAGTGATGGAGAATATGAAACCGGACCTTTGCCGCCGTTCTCTAATTCCGATTATTTCAAAAGCTGTCCCGTAACACACACGGGCGGCTTTTTATTTTGACATAGGGGTGGTGAGTGTTGCGAAACTAACTGAAAAGCAAAAGCGTTTTGTTGCGGAGTACCTGGTGGACCTTAACGCCACACAGGCCGCTATCCGTGCCGGATATAGTCCCAAAACAGCAAACCGCATTGGGTCACAAAACTTGTCAAAAGTTGATGTTCAGGCCGAAATTGAAAAACGGCGTGCGACACTGCGGAACAAGCTGGAAATCACACAGGAAAAAGTGATTGAGGAACTTGCCGCTGTTGCTTTTGCCAACGGTGCTGATTTTGCCCAGGTCACGAAAACGGGACTTGTCCGCATCATCCCCACGGAGGATATACCGCAGGACAAACGCAAAGCCATTGCCTCCATCAAGGAAGGTGCGAATGGCACAGAAATCAAGACCTATGACAAGGTGCGTGCCTTAGAGCTTTTAGGCAAGCATCTGGGCGTGTTTGACAGCAACAACGGTGTCGCTGCCGAACAGGAAAACAACATCTTTGATGTTATCGACCAAAGCACCAGAGAGGAGTTGGACACCAGTGCAATATCAGAAATTGAGCACCCGGCAAAACCTGGCAATGACCTGGTGGAATAGACCCGGCTTTGAGGATTATGAGGGCATCATCTGTGACGGCTCCATCCGTTCCGGCAAGACTGTTGCCATGACGGTTGGCTTTATCATGTGGGCAATGTCTAATTTCAGCGGTCAAAACTTTGCTCTGTGCGGCAAGACCATTGAGAGCTTGCGGCGAAATGTAACCAGCAACCTCTCTGCGTGGCTGTGTGGCGTGTTCACTTTCAAGGAGCACCGCACGGAAAACAAGATTGTGGTGCGCGCAGGCAATAAGACCAACAGCTTTTATCTGTTTGGTGGTAAAGACGAAAGCTCACAGGATTTAATCCAGGGCATCACACTGGCAGGCATCCTGCTGGATGAGGTTGCTTTGATGCCGGAGAGCTTTGTCAACCAGGCAACTGGCCGCTGCTCCGTGGACGGCTCCAAGCTGTGGTTTAATTGTAACCCTGCTGGCCCGTCCCACTGGTTTTATACCAAGTGGGTGCAGGAGGCAAAAAAGCGTAAACTGCTGCACCTGCACTTTACGATGGATGACAACCTCAGCCTCTCTCCTGCCGTCAAGGCACGATATGAAAGCCTTTACTCCGGCGTGTTTTATGACCGCTTTATCCGTGGCTTGTGGGTGGTTGCTGAGGGGCTTATTTATACTATGTTCAATAAGGATTTCCATGTGGTTGAAACGGTGGCAAGACCTTATGACAAGTATGTGATTTCCTGCGACTACGGCACCGTAAACCCCACCAGCATAGGACTGTGGGGGCGTGCTAACGGCAAGTGGTACCGGATGCGTGAGTATTACTTTGACAGCCGCAAGGAGGGACGGCAGCGCACCGATGAGGAGCATTACACGGAACTGGAAAAGCTGGCAGACGGCTTGCACATTTCCGCCGTCATTGTAGACCCCTCCGCCGCATCGTTTATTGAGGTCATCCGCAGGCACGGGCGTTTTCGTGTAGAAAAAGCCTCCAATGCGGTGATTGATGGCATCCGCAATGTGGCAACCAGGCTGCAATGCGGTGACATTTTTATTTGCGATTGCTGCACGGACTGCATCCGTGAGTTTGGGATGTACCGATGGGATGAAAAAGCCTTGATGGATAAACCGATAAAAGAGAATGACCACAGCATGGATGATGTCCGCTATTTTGTGCACAAAGTCTTTGCTCCGGAGTTGTTCAGTTTCAAATAGTGAGGTGAAAACAGTAAAATGGTTGTGCTAAATTTAAGAGATTTTTCCGTCCCTCTTTCGACCAACTTTGGGAGGGGCATGACAGACAAGCGTTTTTTAGAGCTTGAAATTACAGAGTGGCTGCACTCCTCGGAACGCAAAAAGCAGCTTGCCGGAGAGCATTACTACCACGGTGACCAGGAGGCCGCACACCGCAGGCGGTTGGCGTTGGATGAGGACGGCAAGCCTATTGAACTCAAGCACCTGCCTAACAACCGCCTGGTCAATAACCTATACGCCAAAATGGTTGACCAGAAAACCAACTACTCCTTTGGGCGCCCGTTCTCCTTTGACACGGACAACAAAGAGTATGCGGAGGCGCTTAGCACCGTTTTTGGGCAGCGTTTTTGCCGTACCCTCCGCAATGTTGGTGAGGGTGCGATTATCGGCGGCAAAAGCTGGCTCTATCCGTATTACAACGGCGGTGAGCTTTGTTTCAAACGCTTTCCCGCAGATGAGGTGCTTGCCTTTTGGGCGGATGCAGACCACACCATCCTTGATGCCGCTGTGCACGCCTATGTGGTGCTGGAGTATGACGAAAGCGAACACATCAAGGAGGTGGTCAAGGTTGAGGTGCTGCACGGCGGAGGCGTGGATTGCTTTATCCGACACGATGACGGCACATTAGAGCCGGATGCAAGTGCCTACTCCGGACCATATACAACGGTGACTGACCCCAAAACGGGCGAGGTCAAAGGCTATAACTGGGAACGCATCCCGCTTGTGTGCTTTAAGAGCTCTCACCATGAAATCCCGCTTTTGTCCAAGGTCAAGTGCCTCCAGGATGCTTACAACAACATCCTCAGCAACTTTGCCAACCAAATGGAGGAGGACATCCACACCACCATCCTGGTCATCAAAAACTATGATGGTGAGGACTTGGGCGGTTTTCGCAAAAACCTTGCCGCCTATGGCGCTATCAAGGTACGCTCTTATGAGGGCTCTGACGGCGGCGTGGACACGCTGGAAATCAATGTGAACGCCGAAAACTACAAGGTACTGCTCCAGATGCTCAAGGATGCCATCATTGAGAACGCCAGAGGCTATGATGCCAAAGACGAAAGAATGAACGGCAACCCCAACCAAATGAATATCCAGAGCATGTACTCTGACATTGACCTTGATGCCAATGCCCTTGAAATGGAATTTGCTGCAAGCATGGATGAGCTTTTGTGGTTTGTCAACGCCCACTTTGCCAACACCGGCAAAAAGAGCTATGACGGCACTAAGGTCAAAATAATCTTTGACCGGGATGTGCTCATCAATGAAACGGAGGTCATCAACAACTGCAAAGCCTCCGTTGGCATCCTGTCCGATGAAACCATTGTCAAGATGCACCCGTGGGTGTCTGACCCGGAGCAGGAACTCAAACGCATCAAGGGCGAAAAGGAGGAGGCTATGGCAGACCCCTACCGCGCCGCTTTTGAGCAAAACCGCAACCCTCAGCAACCCGGCACAGTAAAGGACGGTGAGGACGGTGGCCAGACAGAGTAACGCCGCATATTGGGCGCAACGCATGAAAAATATGGAGGAGGCTTTGCTTGACCACTCCTATACCTATGTGGAAAACCTTGACCGCCAATTTGCCAACGCCGTGCAGGAGATTGAAAAGAGCATTGCCGTTTGGTATCAACGCTTTGCAGATAACAATGACATTTCCCTTGCTGATGCCAAAAAGCTGCTCACCTCCGGCGAACTCAAAGAGCTGCAATGGACGGTGGACGAGTACATCAAGTTTGGCAAGGAAAACGCCATTGACGGTGCATGGATAAAACAGCTTGAAAACGCAAGTGCCAAGGTACATATCTCCAGACTGGATGCCCTCAAGCTGCAAATTCAGCAGCAGGCAGAGATTTTGCACGCTCAAGTAGAGGCGGCAACGGAAAAAGCCGCCCGTGAGATTTATGAGGTGGGCTACTACCACACCGGCTTTGAGGTGCAAAGAGGCATTGGTCTTGGCTGGTCCCTTGCCGCCATTGATGAAAAGGTCATCTCCAAGGTGCTCTCAAGACCGTGGACGGCTGACGGGCAGACTTTCCGTGACCGCTGCTGGACGAACAAGCAAAGCCTTGTCAACACGGTCAACCAGGAAATCACCCGCATGGTCATCCGGGGCGAGGCACCGGACCGTGCAATCAGCAACATTTCCAAAAAGTTTGATGTGTCACGGCAGAAAGCCGGCCGGCTGGTGATGACGGAAAGCGCCTATTTCTCAAGCGCTGCTCAAAAGGACTGCTATGGAGAGCTGGATGTTGAGGAATACAAGATTGTGGAAAGCCTTGACACCCACACCTGCGAATTATGCGGCAGCATGGACGGCAAGGTGTTCAAGCGGTCTGAGTACGCTGTGGGGCTCACGGCTCCCCCATTCCACCCCTGGTGCCGTGGCTGCACCTGTCCCCATTTTGCCGATATGGACGGCATTGGGGAACGCTATGCGAGGGATGCCATCACAGGGGAACGCTTTAAGATGCCCAAAGACATGACCTATGAGCAGTGGCGTGCCAAACAAAATGAGCTTTACGGCGCAGGCACGGTTGAAAAGCTCCGTGCCATGGGTTATAATGAAAGTGCCGACAAGGTGCAATTTGAGAACTACAAAAAGCGCCTTGGCGCCGATGCACCACGGTCTTTCAAGGATTTTCAGAATTTGAAATACAACAATAAGGTCAAGTATGATGAGTTGGCTGGTTTGTATTCATATAAAGGCAGAGTGCCAGAGGATACCAAAACAGACTATGCGAATAATAAAGCAGTAAAGGCAACCGCCGTGATTGG
>ERZ1673744.1856-NODE-1856-length-17411-cov-4.573807_pt1 | contig 17411 bp, 10 predicted proteins | sample MGYA00580207_ERZ1673744 | MGnify/ENA primary metagenome ERZ1673744 (study PRJEB41218, sample SAMN15661751) | gut metagenome | host: Homo sapiens | place: Canada: London | collected 2015-08-20/2019-03-30 | study: EMG produced TPA metagenomics assembly of... | reverse complement strand
GCCGGAAGGAAAGAGCTTTAAAATTATTGCATTGAATAATGTTCCGGCAAATAAGTATATACAGTCGGTCAAGCTGAACGGAAAACCTTATGAAAAAGCTTGGATTTCACATGAAGATATTATGCAAGGAGGAGTTTTGGAATTGACAATGGGTAATGTTCCTGAAAAATCTTTTGGAGTTAAGAAACAAGAATTATTATATACTAAATCTGAAATACAATGAAACATCTAAAAGTGATGATTTTACTGTTTTTGGCAGGGCTGCCGCTGTCTTTAATGGCACAGGTGTCCGAGATAAACGGTGTAGTAAAAGATGGTGCGGGTGAACCGCTCATCGGTGTGAGTGTAATTGTAAAAGGTTCTAAAGTCGGAACAGCTACGGATGTCGATGGACATTTTTCTTTAAAAGCGGATAAGGATAAAGCTACTTTGATTTTTTCTTTTGTCGGATTTGAGAAAAAAGAAATTCCGGTGAAGGGAAAAAATAACCTGATCGTGGTTTTAAAAGAAGATACCAAACTCTTGGATGAAGTGGTTGTCGTAGGTTATGGAACTCAAAAAAAACAAGAGATTACCGGTTCTGTGGCATCTATTAACCGGGATGAGATTAAGGCTGTAACTACTTCAAACTTAACGAATGCTTTGCAAGGAAAAGTGCCGGGCTTGAATATCAAACAAAATTCCAGCGAACCGGGTAGTTACGATAACAGCTTTAATATTCGTGGTTTAGGATCGCCTTTGGTTATTATAGATGGTATTCCGCGTGATGACTTCGATCGTCTCGATCCGAATGAAATCGAGTCGGTATCTGTGTTAAAAGATGCTTCGGCTGCCGTTTACGGTGTGCGAGCTGCGAACGGAGTCGTATTGGTTACTACCCGTCGTGGTACAAAGGGTAAACCGGAAATCACATTGAACGCTTCATACGGTATACAGAATATTACCAAATTCCCGAAATCCGTAGATGCTTATGGTTATATGGAACTTTATAATGAAGCGATGGCCAATCGAGGAGAAACAGTTCCGACTTACGATCCGAGTTTGGTAACTTCGGGATCTCCTTATGCTAATGTCAATTGGTTCGATCAGGTTGTTCGTTCTACGGTACCGCAATGGCAGATAAATATGAATATATCTGGAGGAAATGATCGGGTACAATATTTCAATAGTATCGGTTATTACTCGGAAGAAGGATTGTGGAAAGCGAATTCTTTGAATTATGAACGTTATAATCTGAGATCGAATATTACGGCAAAAATAACCGATCAATTGACTGCCGAATTCCAGATAGGAGGATATTATGACGACAAGGATGCTCCGGCTTATTATCCCAGTGAAATTTTCGATGCTGTTTCGGCACAAGTTCCTATTTATGAAGTTTATGCCAATGGTAATCCCGATTATTTGGGCTATCAATATAATGATGAAAAAAATGCTTTGATAAAAAGTTCGCAGGAATATGGCGGATATCGTCGTACCAAAAACTTGCAAGTTCAGGCAACCGCCTCTTTGCGTTGGGATATACCTTGGGTAAAAGGTTTGTCGGCAAAAGCACTTATTGCTTATGACCCTAAATATCATACAGATAAGATGCTCAAGAAGCAGTATAAAACTTATAAATACAATGCCGACGCGAAATCTTATGATGTAGTAACGACATCTTCTTTGGCAAGTGTGACGGAATGGCGCAGCAACACGGCAACTCCGACAACACAGTTGTCTTTGAACTATGAAACTTCGATCAAAAATAAACATAATTTGAAAGCTTTATTATTGTTCGAAACCCGTAAATGGGAGACTTCTGAATTGAGCGGTAGCCGTAATACGTTGATGGATGCCGTCGATCAAATTTATGCGGGATTGGTAGATGATGCTCGTAGTGTAAACGGTTCTGCCGACCGTAACTCAAATATGGGGCTTGTCGGACGTATAGATTATGACTTTTTATCGAAATATCTGGTTCAAGCAAGTTTCCGTTTAGACGGATCTTCGAAATTCAGAAATAAGAAATGGGGATTCTTCCCGTCTCTTTCTCTCGGCTGGCGTCTTTCTGAAGAATCGTTTATTAAAGATAATGTAGACTTTATCGATAATTTGAAAATTCGTGGTTCTATCGGTAAGATGGGGGATGACAACACTGATGCTTACTTGTGGATGATGGCATTCGATTATCCGGGTGGTGATAAATACGTATTGGGAGATCAAGGTCTTATTCCGGGTGTCGGAATGCCTCAGATACCAAATTATGATGCTACATGGTACACATCTACGACAAAAAATATCGGTTTCGATATGTCGTTATGGAGAGGTGCTCTTTCTGTTGAATTCGACTTGTTTCGCCGTGATCGTGACGGATTGTTGGCAAATCGTATAGTTTCTGTTCCGGGAACTTTCGGAGCTACATTTGCAAAAGAGAATATCAACTCGGATATGCAATCGGGTTTTGAATTAGTGTTGGGGCATGAAGGAAAAGTTGCTGATTTTACTTATCATATCTCAGGAAACTTTACCTATACTTTGGCTCGTAATAAATATATCGAAAGTACTCCGTCCGGAAACTCTTATGATAATTGGCGCAATAATCAGAATGATCGAAACAGTAATATCAAGTGGGTATATGATGTTCGCGGACAATTCTCCAGTATGGATGAAATTTACAGAAATCCGGTTTTAGACGGTCTTTATACGCAGTATTCTTACCTTCCCGGAGATTTGATGTATGTCGATTATAATGAAGACGGTATTATCGATGAGTGGGATAAACAACCTCTTCTTAGGGGGAATACTCCGGTGATGAACTACGGTCTTACTCTTGGCGGACAGTGGAAAGGAATCGATTTGAATGTGACATTCCAAGGTGCAGCCATGTTTAATGCTAACTTGACCGACCGTCCGTTACAGTTCGGAGGAGCATGGGATATTTTCATGGATCGTTGGCATAAAGTCGATGCAGAAAGTAATCCCGCACCGTTCGATAGTGAGGGAACGTGGGTGGCCGGACGTTATCCGTCGACTCGTTTGCAAGATCCTCAAAATTACGGACAAGAATCTACATATTTCTATAATAATTGTAGCTATCTGCGACTCAAAAATCTTGAGTTGGGTTACACATTGCCGAAACAATGGACGAATAAAATCGGGATCAGTAATCTTCGTATATATGCTAACGGGTTTAACTTATTCACGATCTGTTCTAAAGATCTGAATTATACTGATCCTGAAAATCCCGGAGGTTCTCTTGCCCGTTATCCGATTATGAGAAACTTTAATTTTGGTGTAAACGTAACATTCTAAAGGCTAATATGATGAAAAAGATTATATACGGGGCATTGGCCATGACGCTTACTTTCGGTACGATTTCTTGTAGCGATTTTCTCGACTTGGCGCCCATCAATAAAATTACAGAAAACGATATCTTCGGTAGTGAAGCCGGAATAGAGGCTTACATGGCTACTTTGTACAACCGCCTTCCGATAGAAGATTTCAATTACGGAAGTGAATCCGGATTTAATAATTGGGTCGGAGGTTGTTTTGTTCCGGCTCTGAGTTGTGATGAAGCTATTCATTGCGAGTTCCCTCATGAAATATTCGGACCGGCGACGGAAAATAATGCCTGGAATCAATGGTGGACATATGATAATGTGCGTAACGTAAATCAGTTGATTCAGGAATTAAAAGAATCTACGCTTTTCGCTCCGGAGAAACAAGAAGAGTTACTGGGTGAAGCATACGCAATACGTGCATGGTACTATTTCGGTATGGCGAAGCGTTATGGAGGTGTTCCTATAATAAAGGTCCCTCAAGAATACGATGATTCTAATCCTTCGGCTTTGTTAGTAAATCGAAGCACAGAGGAAGAGACGTATGAATTTATATTGGAAGATTTGGACAATGCAATCGCTATGCTTCCGCCGACCCGTTCGTCTCGGGAAAAATACCGAATCAATCGATATGCCGCAGCAGCTTTGAAAAGTCGTGCCATGCTTTATGCCGCTTCTATAGCCAAATATGGTTCGTATGATAAAAACGGATTGGTAGGGTTCGATGATCCTTCGAAAGCTGAAAAATACTATAAAGAAGTAATCAAGGCGGTAGATGTCGTTCGTGAAGGAGGATATTCTCTATATCGTGGAAATGCAGACAAGGCAAAAAACTATCAGGAAATGTTCTGGATCAAGGGAGATTGTCCTGAAGTGATTTTTGTAAAGAAATATGAGTATCCCGATAAAGCTCATAACTGGGATTTATGGAATCAACCTTGGGGATACCGTTATCCGGAAGGTTATGGTTCTCGCTTGTCTCCGACATTGGATTTGATAGAGGCCTTTCCTATGGCAGATGGTACATCGGGAGAGTTTGAAACCAATTCTTCGGGTTGGATTGTCGGGGATGATGGAAATATTCTTGAGGTGAAAGACCGTACCGATCTTTTCGACGGACGAGATTCGAGATTGTATGCTACAGTTTTGATTCCCGGTGCTGAGTGGACCAATGCAAAAGGAGATGTAAGCGGTATAATCGATGTAAAAAGAGGAATTGCCGAAATGAACGGTCAGAATGTAACGATCTTAAAAGAGGGAGGTGCTTTTACCGATCAGATTAGTTATACCGATCCGGAAACACAGAAAGATACTTCGATATATGTAATCGGGGCGCAAGGTGTCGGAGGTAATGCCGAATCTACTATTACCGGTTTGTATATTAAAAAATTCTTATATGAGGGAAATGCGACACAAGATCCGAAACATACGAGTGGAGAACAGGATTGGTTCGAATTCAGATATGCCGAAATCGAGCTGAATTATGCTGAAGCTGCAGCCGAATTGGCTACGATGGGGGTATCGGATTATGTAGCTAACGGATTGACTTATTTAAATGACGTACGTGACCGTGCAGGTGTAGAAGATGCTCCATCTCTTACAGTAGATGTCGTGCGTAATGAACGTCAAGTTGAACTGATGTATGAGAATCATCGGTTCTGGGATCTCAAACGGTGGCGTCAGGCCGATAAGGTTATGAATAATAAGAAGATGAAAGGTCTTTATCCATATTGGGTAGCTAATAAAAAGACTTGGATTTTTAGAAAAGTCGAAGTCGGTAATGCACATGATTTTAAGCCCTATTTGTATTATATCCGTATTAATGACGATCAGAGAAAACTGAATCCGGGCATCGAACAGAACCCCGGCTATTAATCGTCAGCAGATAAGTAAATAATAGAAATATGACAAGACTGTCTGGAAGTTTTCAGACAGTCCTTAAAAATAAAATTGTAAATACATGAAAAAGATTAGTTTGATATTTGCCATATTCCCTTTGTTGATGACATCTTGTTTTCAACTGGATAATTATGATGCTCCCGATGCGGGTATCGACGGGACTTTGATCGATATTGAGACCGGATCTCCGGTTTACACCGAACAGCCGGATGGCTGCCGTATTGAATTGATGGATCTTTCTTATGAAAATCCTACACCGCTTCAGTTTTGGGCTAAAGCTGACGGTACATTCCGTAATGTAGCTCTTTTTAGCGGGGATTATGATGTAACGCCGACAGAAGGTCCGTTTTTCCCGGTAGAAGCCGAACGAGTACATCTTAAAGGTGTTACTAAGCATGATTTTAAGGTGACTCCGTTCCTGAAAGTAAATATAGAAGAGATTGTTTATGGAGAGCCCGGTTCGGCCGAGGTTACGGTTAAATATACAATCCGCCGTTCTACTACTCCGGAAGGAATGACTATCGGTAAGAAAACAATTTCCGAATCCAGATTGCTTTGCAATATCTATCCGGTAGTTTCCTGTTATAACAGTTGTTACATAGAGGAAAATTCTACGACAAAAGTGCTTAGCCGTTCTACAGATGCTTCGATAGAGTCAAAGGTATATGAAGACCCTGTCAAGAATTTGAAAAGCGGGCAGAAGTATTATATCCGTGTTGCCGCTCTGTCAAGCTGCAGCTATAATTCGACTTTGAAACGGTATAATTATACTCCTGTTATTGAAATTGTCGCACCTTAATTTAAACTGACATTATGACTTTGAATCTGAAAATAAAGACCTTGTTATTCTCTTTTTGTCTGGCAACTACTTCTGTGGCAGTTGCCCAGACTAAGGAGTTGTATAAAGATATGAACGCTCCGCAGCATGAGCGGATTATGGACTTATTGTCCCGTTTAACGGTAGAAGAGAAAATATCGCTTTTGCGGGCTACATCTCCGGGAATTCCCCGTTTAGGTATCGATAAATATTATCATGGGAATGAAGCGCTTCATGGAGTTGTTCGTCCTGGTAATTTTACTGTTTTTCCTCAGGCTATCGGACTGGCGAGTATGTGGAATCCTGAATTGTTGTATGAAATATCGACAGCGATTTCAGACGAAGCACGCGGACGCTGGAATGAATTGAATCGGGGGAAAGATCAAAAAGGTTTTTTCAGCGATTTGCTGACTTTCTGGTCACCGACAGTAAACATGGCTCGTGATCCTCGTTGGGGACGTACTCCTGAAACATACGGAGAAGATCCGTTCCTTTCCGGCAAATTGGGGGTTGCTTTTGTAAAAGGGCTTCAAGGTAATGATCCTCGTTACCTTAAAATTGTTTCTACTCCGAAACATTTTGCAGCCAATAATGAGGAGCATAACCGTTTTGAATGTAATCCTCATATCTCTGAACGGAATTTAAGAGAATATTATCTTCCGGCTTTCGAAAGTTGTATTAAAGAGGGTAAAGCTCAATCTATCATGTCTGCTTATAATGCGATCAATGATGTCCCGTGTACTTTGAACCCTTGGTTGTTGACTCAAGTTCTCCGGAAAGAATGGGGCTTTAACGGGTATGTCGTGTCTGACTGCGGAGGACCGGGTTTCTTGGTGACGCATCATAAATATGTGAAGACTCCCTAAGCTGCGGCGACATTGTCTATAAAAGCCGGTCTTGATTTGGAATGCGGCGACAATGTATATATCGAGCCTTTGATGAATGCTTACAAGCAATGTATGGTGACAGATGCAGATATAGATACTGCTGCTTATCGGGTTTTACGTGCCCGTATGATGCTGGGGCTGTTCGATGATCCCGAAAAGAATCCGTATAATGCTATATCTCCCTCTATCGTAGGGTGTGAGAAGCATCGGCAATTGGCATTGGAAGCAGCACGTCAAAGTCTTGTATTACTTAAGAACGAAAAGAACTTCTTGCCTTTAAATCCGAAAAAAGTAAAATCGATCGCTGTGGTCGGCATTAATGCCGGGAATTGCGAATTCGGAGATTATAGCGGTACTCCGGTGAATGCTCCGGTATCTGTTCTTGAAGGAATTAAAAATCGAGTAGGGGATGATGTGAAAATCGTATATGCACCGTGGTCTTCTTCGATTTCTGGATATGAGATGATTACGAAAGCGAATTTCCCGAATGGTTTGAAAGCTGAGTATTATGGAAATAAGAATTTGGAAGGAACACCGAAAGTGCGTACCGATGAAAATATCAATTTTGAACCGGCCAATCAAGCTCCCGATCCTTTCTTGCCGAAGTCTCCGTTGTCGATCCGCTGGAGCGGAGATCTTGTGCCGAGTGTATCGGGAAAATATACTTTGGCTTTTGCTACTGATGACGGCTGCCGGTTATATCTTAACGGTAAGAAACTGATCGATTCTTGGCACAATCGGGGGGTACAGACCGATAGTGTAGTGGTCGAGCTGAATAAGGGCGAAAAATATAATCTGGTTGCCGAATATTTCGATGACGGAGCTGAGGCTACGGCAAAATTATATTGGCGTGTTCCGGATGTAGGGAAGAAAGCTTTACTCGATCTTTACGGAGAAGCCGGACGGGCTATTCGCGAGTGCGATGTTACGGTTGCCGTATTGGGTATCAACAAGTCTATCGAACGGGAGGGACAGGACAGATATACGATAGAGTTGCCTGCCGATCAACAACTGTTTATCAAGGAAGCATATAAAGCTAACCCGAATACCGTAGTCGTATTGGTTGCCGGAAGTTCTTTGGCGATTAACTGGATTGATGAGAATATTCCTGCTATATTAAATGCCTGGTACCCGGGAGAACAAGGCGGTACTGCCGTTGCTGAAGCTTTGTTCGGTGATTATAATCCCGGAGGACGTCTTCCTTTGACATATTACAGAAGCCTTGATGAGCTCCCTGCTTTTGATGATTATGATATTCAGAAAGGCAGAACTTATATGTATTTTGAAAATAAACCTTTGTATCCGTTCGGATATGGGTTGAGTTATACCCGCTTCGATTATAAAAACCTGAAGAGTGAAGTTTCCGATGATGCCGTGAATTTGAAGTTTACGGTGAAAAATACCGGGAAGTATGCCGGAGATGAAGTTGCACAAGTGTATGTGCGTTTCCCTGAATCGGGAATAAAAGTCCCTTTAAAACAGCTTAAAGGTTTTGAACGTGTACATATAGGAAAAGGCAAGTCTGCTCAGGTATCTGTATCTATTCCTAAAAAGGAGTTGCGTCTTTGGGATGAGAAGGACGGAAAATTTTATACGCCTTCGGGTAATTATATTTTCATGGTCGGATCGTCTTCGGATGATATTCGTTTACAGCAAGTAGTTAAACTTTAATAGAGGTTATTCATGAAACGACTATTAGTGATATTGATAATGTGCTACGGAGTTTTGGGTGGAATATCCGCTCAAATTTCCGGAGTACATTTTCCGAAAATGAAACCGGTGCAGACGCCTGTGTTCGTTTCGGTAGGAGGTGCGACGGAAAGTCCTGAAGCGCTTCATATTTGCCGGATCTTTCAGGGAATTATTAACCGGGATTCTGCGGAAGTGTTTCTTTCGACCGGAGATAAAGAATTAGACTGGTTTAAGTATTTAGACGTTAAATATAAACGTCCGGATCAAGGTGTTATCGTTACGGGTGAAAATCGGGGATTGCGCACTTTGTTCAAATCGTATAAAGACCGTTTGGATAAATTGGTAATATGTAATTTTTCGGATAATGACTATACCTTCAATATGGCGCTGTTGATGGCTTGTGCCGAAGATGCTTTGCCTGTATCGGAAGAACTTAAAGATGAGTTGGTTGCCGAGTTCGGATGGGATAAGGAGATCGTCGATATCCGGAATAATTGGAGCACGATAACTCAGGCTTATAATTGGGCGTTAGAGGAAATTATGCCTAAACTTAACAAGCAATTGGTTTTTAGTATCGGCTTGCGTGACGATTGGAGAAATGGCGGTTGGCGTATTTATGATTATGCCGTGGCTTCACGCTCATTTGCTTTTTGGGTGGATGATGAGACGACTACGGGGAAGAATATTATTAAAAAAATATTAAATACGCCGGGATATCCTAAAAATGCGGTGGTAATGGGGTACGGTATGCATGGAGATGATCTTAATCTCACGACTAATCCCGAAGGGTTCGGATTTGTAGTGAGCGATCTTTTCCCGAATGCCAGTTATTATTCTTCGTTCCCTTCCGAAACATTTGAGGGGCGTCAGCCGGAAGGTGTGGCTGTTGATGCGGAAACGAATAAAGTATATGTCGCATTGCATTGGAGTGACGGGGACAATATTCAATTCAATCATAACGGGACATTGGATATTTGGAAACAGTCTGAACGGGGAAAAGTGCCTGTTTCTATGACTTTATCTCCGGCTTTGACCGAAATCGCTCCGTTCATTTTGCAATATTATTATGAGAATAGAACCGATAATGATGAGTTTATCGGAGGTCCTTCGGGAGTACAATATATCCAAGAACCTTATTATAAACCGGATGATTATGAATCATGGTGTGTAATGAACGGACAGTATCTGAAAGCCGCCGGCATGTTCAGTACGGCATCCTCATTACGTTGGCCTGCACAACCTTTTTATAACAATGGTTTTGTAAAAACAGGAGTTACCGGGACTTTGGCATGGACAAACGGGGCTTACAAAGATGCCTATAACTGGTGCGGTATGCCGGTTGTCGGTACAGGCGGAGTTTGCAGTGATGAAGACGGTATTTATAATTATTTGAAGGGCGTTGCTGCTCGAAATGATATTCCTGTATTTACCGGAGTATATATGGTTCAGGCCGGATTGGGAGGCGCCGGATATGCTGCGATAAACCGTGTTGTGGAACGTTTGCAAAGTGAGTTTCCCGGAAAATATGTGTTTCTGAAAGCCAGCGATTTGTTGGCTACGGCAAAAAAATATTTTACAGAGCGACAGAAACCCTATAAGGATCTGGCTATTCCGGGTCGTATAGAAGCTGAAGATTTCGATTTAGGAGGTCAAGGTGCTGGTTTTTATGATATGGCGACTTCTAATGAAGGCGGTGCATACCGAAATGAAGAGGGTGATTATGTCGGTGTGGGAGTCGGCGGATCGGGGTATCATATCGGCTGGACTACTACCGGAGAATGGTTGAATTATACGATAAATGTCGAAAAAACAGCTACGTATAAGATGACTGTCCGTTATTCTACACCTTCAGGACAGGATAAAGGTATTTGTGTCATGTTGGATGATGAGGTGCTCTCTTCAATGGAGTTGAAATCTACATCCGGAGTCGATAATTATGCCGATTATATGGTAAGGGTAACGATACCCGAAGGAACTCATAATTTACGGGTACAGATAACGAACGGTGGAATGAATCTCGACTATTACGATTTCGAAGAAGATACGGAGACCATTCCTGTAATAGAGAGAAGCAAAGGATATAAAATCATCGCGGTACATAGTGGCAAGGCATTGGCTTTGAAAACGAATAATACGACAAACGGAACGAAAATTATTCAGAAAGAATATACCGGAGACGATACGGAAATATGGAGATTAAATGTTGCCGGTGATGCATGTTACGGTTTGCAGAATGTCGCTTCCGGACTGAATATCGTTTTGAGAGGAACGAATACGATCGGTCAATTTCCTTTTGATTGCACCGTGAATAACGGAAAATGGAATTTGTATTATCAAGGAGACGGCTGTTTCACTATCGTGCAAAAAGGAGCATTGAAATATCTCGAGGTTTCGGATAGTTCGATGGACGAAGGAGCGGAGCTATCTGTAGGAGATTTGACAGGGGAAGATAATCAGAAATTTAGGATAGAAGAAGTTGCAGACTACACGGGTGTGGATCACTCTATTATTTCTGAAAATTCTGTCGGTATTGCTTATCCGAATCCGTTTGTCAATGAAATATATATTCCCGTTTCTATAAAACAGTCTCAAGATATAGAAATTGCTTTATTCGATCTTGCAGGATGCTGTGTATATAGAAATATGATATTTCTGAATGATGGTGATCGTGAATTGGTTGTTTCCGGAAATAACTTGCCTTCGGGAATATATGTTTGGAGATTGAACGGGGAGTCTGTTCATTCGTATGGTCGTGTAATCAAGAAATAGTGAGAGCTCGGAAACCGGTTTTAAGCAGTCGGTTTCCGAAAATCAAAAGACAACTTAATTATTATATACATTAACTTTTAAATTGTATGTTATGAAAACGAGAACAATTACTTTATTAGGGCTTTTTGCCGGAATGTTCGCAACGGCTTCTGCTGAGGACCTTGTCATTAAGATGACAGAAGAAAGCGGTGTGCAAATTATAAATGATGGACGTTTTGATGTTGTGAACAAATGTTTGGGAAATACAAAAACCGGGACAACGATTTGTTTAGGAGAAATCGATTTTGGAGACGGAACGACTTATGTAGCTAACGGTGCGGAATTTGCACATGAAAATCCGGATACGGAAGGTACATTGGATTTCTATATGGGAGATCCGGATAACGGAGGTTTGCTGTTTACGCAAATTGATGTTAAAGGTACGGGTGCTTTCCAATATTATCGTACTTACCGGTATAATTTTTATCCTGAAGGTACTGATGGTTTTACTTGGCCTACCGGAAAGCATCAAGTATATATGCGCTATAATAACTGTGAGGGTAATCTGAAAAAGATCGTGTTCTATAACAATGAATTTACTGAAGAAGAACAAGGGGAAATGCCTGATCCGACGTATGATTATTATTCAATTCCGGCAAGTGCAGGTTCTGTTGTGAATCCGGAAGTATGTCCAGATGCTAAATTAAATGATGGTGTTTGGGGAAATACAGGAGAAGGGTTGATTGTTAAATTTCCGTCGATAGATTTTAAAGATGGAAATACATATCAACAGATAGCTGTGGTTTCTACTCATGGAGGGTCTACTAATCCGAATGGTTTCCTTGAAATTTATATTGATGGTACGGATAGTGAAGATAACATGATTGCTAGAATATGGACGGCTCGTGATTGGTATTGGACTGTTTACGGTACATTGGCAAAAAACTTAGAGAAAAATATCAGTGGTGTGCATGATCTTTATGTAAAATGGACGGGTGCTACAAACTTGAAAGAAATTCAATTGATTGAAGGAACTCCTTGGGAAGTAGAAGATGATGAACCTGAAAAGATAGAGTTGATAGACGAACCTCTTACTAATAACGCTTATGGCATGCATTTCGATTCGATGGGGGGTATTGAGAACACCGTTGAATTTATGGCATACGGTTCAGATGATCTGAAATTTGAGGCTTCTAATATCGGTTATACTTCTTATGGTGTGGTTTTGAAATTTGTTGATGTTGATTTCCAAAATGGACAATTTACCCGTATTTTGGTAGATCATTCTTCAGACCAGGCATCTTTGGGAAGCAGTACGTTCGATTTCTATATCGACTTGGATCATGATGATTATAGCGATCTATCGGTATTGGAAAATGATACGAAATTGGCAACAGTACAGGCTCAGGGTACAAGTAACTGGGCTACTCCGAAGAAAACTGCCGGAACTATGACATCAAAAGTAGAAGGTGTGCATGATTTGTATATGGTATTTAGGACCGATGCCGGTGCGAATATCCATGGTGTATATTTGGATACCGACTATGATCCTTCTTCTATCTCTACGGCAACAATTGAAGGTGTAAAAGTTTGGGGCATGACAAATGCTGTTTGCATCGAGTCTGCTACTGAGTCGTTGACTGTTGATGTGTATAATTTCGCAGGACAGAATATTTCTCAAACTAAGGTGGCTGCCGGATTGAGTACTTTGTCTATGGCAAAAGGTATTTATTTGGTAAAAGTTGCCGATGCGAAGGGTAATGTAGCTACTTATAAATTGTCTGTAAAATAAAAATTTATTTAATTACAAAGAACGCCCGTTAAGGGCGTTTTTTGTTTTATCGGGTTAAATTATGGTTACAAAAAAAATTTTCTTTTTATTTCTTTTTTGCTGTGTGTCGGTATTAGCTTTTCCTCAAAAGAAGAAAAAAACGAGCGGAAATCCTATTTTGCCCGGATGGTATGCCGATCCTGAAGCTATTGTGTATGGAGATGAATATTGGATATATCCTACATTGTCCGGACTGGTAACTGCTGATGGAAAAGATCCGGATACGGGCAAAAAAACTCGGGCTGTGCATCAAATTTACAATGTGCAGACATATATGGACGCATTTTCGTCTAAAGATCTTGTTCACTGGACTAAGCATCCGAAAGTCCTTTCGATTGAGAATATAAAGTGGCTTGAGTTTGCTTTGTGGGCTCCGTCGGTAATTTCGGCAAACGGGAAATATTATCTTTTTTTCGGGGCTAATGATATTCAGAATAATGACCAATACGGTGGTATAGGTGTAGCAGTTGCCGATCGTCCGGAGGGACCTTTCAAAGATGCTTTAGGAAAACCGCTGATCGATAAAATCGTGAATGGCGCACAACCTATCGATCAGTTCGTATTCCGTGATGATGACGGCTCTTATTATATGTATTACGGAGGCTGGCATCATTGCAATATGGTAAAGTTGAGTGATGATTTGTTGAGCATTGTTCCGTTTGATGACGGTACTTTATATAAATCGGTTACTCCTGAAAATTATGTAGAAGGGCCTTTTATGTTGAAGCGAAACGGCAAATATTATTTTATGTGGTCTGAAGGTAGCTGGGGTGGTTCTGATTATAGCGTGGCTTATGCTATTTCCGATTCTCCTTTTGGCCCTTTCAAACGTATCGGTAAAATATTGCAACAGGATGATAATGTAGCAACCGGAGCCGGACATCATTCGGTGATTCAGATTCCCGGGAAAGACGAATGGTATATCGTTTATCATCGCAGACCTTTAGGTGATACCAATCAGAATCATAGAGAAACGTGTATCGACCGGATGTATTTTGATAAGGACGGATATATTCTTCCTGTTAAAATAACGTTTGAGGGGGTTAAGCCTCGTCGCATCAAATAAACTGTTCGCTTTTTATTTGTTATATGAAAAATGCCCCTCGATATTAGGGGCATTTTTCATATAAAGTGTGTAATCTTTTTGATCTATTTCGGATTTAGACAGCCTCTTATATTTGATAGTTTTCTTCTATCTTTCCTCTGAAACCTCTTTTTTTATCTTTCCATATTTGATATCTGTATGCCAGACATGCTGTTATAAAATAGATTCCGGTAAGTATCCACAGATTAATGAATGCATCATGTACGTCACTGATGCTAGCTCCTGTAGTATTCATGCGGACGAAGCCTTCGATTCCCCATGTTGAAGGTATGATAGCTCCTATTATTTTCCAGATTTCGGGCATTGCATAACGTGGCCATGTAATACCTGAAATAAAGAGAAACAGCAATGAAGTAAAAACAAACAGTAGGAACGATGTCTCCCGTTCTCTTACAAATATAGAGAGTGTCATTCCGAAAAATATGGACGATAATAAAAATGGTGCGATGAACGCGTATATTTCCCATTGGTTTCCTATCTGAGGATATTTGAATAGCCAAGGTACTACGTGTAATATATACATTGTGGAGACAATGTAAAGGCTATAATAACATATCGCTTTTCCAAAAACAATATGCATGATATTGTTATGCATCATTTCCCGGTTGGAATAATATCTATGCAATTTCTTGTGTTCGTATATTCCCCCTGCTAAAAGTCCGATTCCCAGAATGAGACTTTGTTGCAAAACCAATATCAAGACTGCCGGAATAAGAAACGACGCAAAACCGCTTTCGGGGTTATAGAGAGTTATAGAACTGTATGGAATAGGAGACATCGCCATTTTAGCCTGCTCGGGGGTCGCACCACCTAATGCGGCGACTTGTAATTTTGATCCTAAGTCCATCGTCACTTCTGTCAAAGCAATCAGAAATCCTTTGTAGTTAAGTAATATACTCATATCTGAGTAAAAAATAACCGGACTTTGCTCTCCTCGCATAAGTTTTTTGCTGAAATCCTCCGGAATGAGCATAATGCCGTAACAGTTTTTTTCATACATCATTTTTTTTGCTTCATCCATATTAGCGCAATAAGATACGATCTTTGCATTCGGACTTGCATCCATGTTCCTACATAATTCACGACTTAACGGAGTGCGGGCGTTATCTACTACAACCATCGGAACATCTCGTACGACTTCAGGATTATAAATAAGAGCATATAATATCGGATATGCAAATGGCAGGGCAAAGAAAAAAATCAATGCTCCGAAATCCCGGAATACCGTTACATATTCTTTTCTCCAGATATAGCAGATATCCAGCATTCCGGTTTTTATCGATTCGAATATTTGTAGTTTCATCTTTAATACTTTTTTATCCTGCTTATTGCTAAGGAACATATACTTGATTTTGCAAAGCGGTTTTGAGTCGTTTCAATAACGGTAAAGAAGCTATGGCAAAAAGGAACAAATACAGATAATGCATTCGGCTGTAATATAATGGTATGCCGTTCAACGCTTGATCTGCGTATATCAGGAAATAATGTCGTAGCGGGAATATATTCGACAATAACTGAAATGGCGGATACATGGCAGGCACGGGGAATGAAAATCCGGTAATCGAAATAGAAATGATTCCGAATAATGCGGCTATACTCAACCCTATTCTTAACGATGGTGCTATACTCATCATGATAACGCCGAAGCTTTGGCTTGCAAGAACCAACAAGAACATTGCCGCCAGCATCGGCCAGATTCCGTTGTGTAATGGGAAATGCCAGTATCCGTAGAGCATAGATTGCAGTAATGCTCCCATGATAAAAAACAGAACGGTTTGCGGAAGTAATTTCCCTGTAATAGCCAATACGACCGAGTTGTGTGATCGAGCTAACCATTCTCTGGATGTTCCGTGTTTGATTTCTGTCCCGATGCTGAATACGGTTGTCAATAATATCATTATTTGCAGCATTCCCGGAATAAATGTATTATTCAAATAGACAGAATAACTTATCCAAGGGTTACCTAATTCATGTACTGCCGTAGGCACAGGTTGTAATTGGGGCATAATTTCATATCCGTATTCTCCGTGGGCGAGTAAGGTTTGCTGTACGATAGCCCCGGAGGCAAGTACCGACATCGTTTTGAAATTCTTATATAACAAAGACGCAGGTATGTAGTATGCGTTATTGGTGTAAAACGATATTTCCGGTCTGCGGCCGGCCATAGCTTTTGCTTCGAAACTTTCCGGTATCACTAAGAACCCGTATATTTCTCCCTTTTGCAGCGATTTTCGAGCTTCTGTAAAGCTGTTGGGTTGCTCTGTAACTTGTGTCAGACTCATTGCATCGAGTTGCCGGATAAAATTTCTCGATGCTGCAGAATGGTCGAGATCGACGACGGCGGTAGGAATCTCTTCCGGTAATCCTTCGTTCATAAGAGTTAACAGAAAAAGATAGCTGATGAGAGGTGCTATTATTATACAGAAAATGTATATCGGTCTGGAAACCAGCCGGTGCAATTCTCTTATGATGACTGCCCAAAGAATTTTTGTAACCGATTTTTTTTCTGGCATGTAATTTTTGTATTGAGAGTCCGTTAAAGATGGCAGACTCGGATGTAACTAATTATTTTTTCAGCAAGACAGACATTCCCGGACGCAGGTTTTCTACCGGAGCTGTCGGACGAGCTTTGATCTGGAACGTTTTGGCGTCATATTGTCCGCTTACTTTTGTCGCTCTCCATACAGCATAAGTGCCTAAATCTTTTATATAGTAAATTTTCAAAGTGATTTCTTTGTTTCCTAAAGCCGGAATTATTGCCGGTATTTCTTTTCCCATAGTCAGGTTCTGCAGGAGTTCTTCTCTTACGTTGAATGTAACCCACATGTCATTCAGATTCAGAACATTCATAATCGGAGCTCCAGTACCTACCAGCTCGCCTTCGTTAGGGAATATGTCGGATATTTCTCCGTCGATCGGAGCTGTCAAGTATGAGTCTGCCAATACCGATTCGACTTGAGCCACGCTTCCTTTTGCTGCCAGCAACATTGCTGCCGCGGCCTCTTTATCTTCGATTTGCGCGCCTTTTTTGGCCATTTCATATTGAGATCTTGCTGCGCTTTCGGTGGCTTTCATTGCGTTATAGTTTGCTTCGGCTTCATCACGTTTTTGG
>ERZ1673744.1854-NODE-1854-length-17421-cov-5.524358_pt1 | contig 17421 bp, 13 predicted proteins | sample MGYA00580207_ERZ1673744 | MGnify/ENA primary metagenome ERZ1673744 (study PRJEB41218, sample SAMN15661751) | gut metagenome | host: Homo sapiens | place: Canada: London | collected 2015-08-20/2019-03-30 | study: EMG produced TPA metagenomics assembly of... | reverse complement strand
AGCCTCCCTCTCATTTCTGAAAAGTATGCTACCATTTTTTGCCTGTAAAGTCAAGAAAACGGCGAAAATTGACAAGCGGGGCGAAAACTGATAGGATAGGGCAAAAGGAGCGATCACGATGCACATTCCGAAGACCCCGATAGCGGCGCAGGACATCCTGCCGTTCTCTGCCGCGCTTGCCGCCGCCGAGACGGCGGCGGTGCCGTATGATCATGAAAGGTGGCTGTATGTTCCGCACACCTATGAGGAATATCGGTATATCCTCGGGACAAAGGGGAAAAAGCCGCTCATCACCGTCGGCGTCAATCCCTCCACCGCTGCGCCCGACGACCTGGACAACACGCTCAAAAGCGTCGAGCGCATCGCACATCACAACGGGTTTGACAGCTTTGTCATGTTCAATGTCTATGCCCAGCGCGCGACCTCGCCCGATGACATGGACAAAGAGCGCGACGAGCGCCTGCACAGGGAAAACATGTGCGCCTTTGACTGGGTGCTGTCCCATGCGGGCGCGCATCCCGCCGTGTGGGCGGCGTGGGGCGCGGTGATCGAAAAGCGGCGCTATCTGCCCGCCTGCGTGCGGGACATGCTGCTGTGCGGCGAGCGGTACGGCGCGGTGTGGTACACCGCCGGTGCGCGCTCCAAGGCAAAGGGGCATCCGCACCACCCGCTGTATCTCAGAAAGGATACCCCGCTCGATCTCTTCAAAGATGTGGAAGGCTATCTTGCAGGCTTGTCATAAGAAAGCCCCGCCCCGTCTGCGTGTGCAGACGGGGCGGAGTTGTTTTGTGATCTATTCTCAGGAAACCGCAGGGGTCGCCGTCTCGGCCTTGCTCCTATCGAGCAGGCGGCGGTAGAGGATGCGGTAGGCGACCCACAGGATCGCAATGACGAGCACCCACGAGATGGGGAAGCTGGCGTACAGGATGCTCAGATGGCGATACCAACGGAACACCGTGAGGATGATCAGAATGCGCAGACCGCACACGCCGCCGACGCAGGTGAACATCGGCAGGGTGGAGTGTCCCATGGCGCGCAGGGTGTTGGAAAAGCAGTTCATCGTGCCGCACAGGAAATACGGCGCGCAGATGTACCAAAGGCGCTCGACGCCGTAGGCGATCGCATCGGCGTCATCGGTGTAGATGGACAAAAGCGGGTTGCCGAACACACAGCAGGCCATGCCCATTACACCCGCGATCAGCACCACCAGCAGGATGCCGCTTCTGAGGATTTTCGGAATGCGGTCATGGGTTTTGGCACCCATATTCTGACCGACAAAGGTCAGAACCGACTGCGCCACCGCGTCCATCGGCGCATAGACAAAGCCTTCGAGGTTGGAGGCGGCAGTGTTGCCCGCAACCGCGATCGTGCCGAACGAGTTGATGGACGACTGGATCATCACATTGGCAATGTTGAAGCAGGCGCTCTGGATGCTGGCGGGGACGCCGATCCCGATGATCTCGGAAAGATCGGTTTTGTTGATGCCGAGATCGTGCAGACGCAGGCGGCAGGGGTTGTGCATGGCGCGCAGCGCCATAATCACCAAAAAGGCGGAGAGATACTGCGACACGGTGGTCGCGACGGCGACCCCCACCACGCCGAGGTGAAAACCGATGACGAGAAACAGGTTGAGCACCACATTCACCATGCCGGACACAATGAGGAAGTACAGCGGCCGCTTGGTGTCGCCAACCGAGCGCAGCACCGCCGCGCCGAAGTTATAGACAAGGCTTGCGGGAAAGCCGAGGGCGACGATGCGGAAATACAGCGTCGCGCCGTCGACCGCATCGGACGGCGTGCTCATCCACTGCACAAAAAGGTGCGCACAAACGGCGCTGACGGCGCCGACCGCGAGACCGCAGATGACGGAAACGGTGATCGCCGTGTGGGTCGCCGTGCCCGCCTGCCTGTCGTCGCCGGCGCCGATGGCACGGGCGATCACGACATTCGCGCCGGTGGAAAGACCGATGAAGATATTGAGAATGAGGGTGACGAGCGAGCCGGTCGCACCGACGGCGGCAAGCGAGGCGGCTGCGGCGTCGCCGGTGAATTTGCCGACCACGATAAGATCCGCCGCGTGATACAACAGCTGCAAAACGCCGGTCAGCATCATCGGCACGGCAAACCGCAAAAGCTGCGGCAGCACGCGCCCGTTCACCATGTCGATCGGCTCGCGCGGACGCCTGTTTGTCATACGCACACCCTCCTATTTTCTTACTGTTATTAAATATCAGCCTATATATACTAACACATCTGCGGGGGAAGTCAAGAGAAACGGGGAAGTCGAAAAATTTTCGTAAAAAAACCCAAAAAAGGGGTTCCAAAACGCGGACAAATGCGGTAAAATACAACTGAATACGGATACAAAGGAGCGGCGTATGGCAAAACAATATTCTGTGGAGCTGTCCAAGATCATCGACGAGCTGTCGCTGGAAGTGCTGTATATGCCGGACGAAAAGGGACTGCGCGCCGTTGTGAGCAGCGATACCAACCGTCCGGGGCTGGCGCTTGCCGGTTTCTTTGAATATTTTGACAGCGAGCGCATACAGGTGCTCGGCAAGAGCGAGCTTGGCTTTTTGGAGGATCTCTCCCCCGCAACGCGCGCCGAGCGGCTCTCGGAGCTGACCGCGCACCGCCCCGCGGCAATCGTCATTTCCCGCGCCATGGAGCCGCCCGCGGAGCTGCACGGCTTTTGTGAGCGGGACGGCGTGCCGCTTTTGCGCAGCAGCGACACGACCTCGGGATTTATGGCGGCGCTCATCGGCTACCTCAATGTGCAGCTTGCCTCTCGCATCACCAACCACGGCGTTTTCGTCGAGGTCTACGGCGAGGGCGTGCTGCTCATCGGCGACAGCGGCGTCGGCAAGAGCGAGACCGCCATCGAGCTTGTCAAGCGCGGCCATCGGCTCATTGCGGACGATGCGGTGGAAATTCGCCGCGTGTCGGCGAAGACGCTTGTCGGCAGTGCGCCGGAGAACATCCGCCACTTCATCGAGCTGCGCGGCGTCGGCATCGTCAACGCCCGTCAGATCTTCGGTATGGGCGCTGTAAAGATCACGGAAAAGATCGACATGGTCATCCGCCTTGAGCCGTGGAACCAGGACAAGGTGTATGACCGCATGGGTCTCGACAACGAATATACGGACATTCTCGGCATCAAGCTGCCGCTGCTCACCATTCCGGTGCATCCGGGCAGAAACCTCGCCATCATCATCGAGGTCGCCGCCGTGAACAACCGGCAGAAGAAGATGGGCTATAATGCGGCATATGAGCTGATGCGCAACCTCGGCATGGCAGATGACCTTCCGCCCGCGTCCCCCAAGACGCAGGAGGAATGGTATAAATATTGATAAATTTTTCTGGGAGGCATATATCTATGTACAGAGTAGGCATTGATCTCGGCGGCACCAACATCGTGGCGGGCGTCGTGAACGACCGTCATGAGATCGTGGCTTTTGCCAAGTGTAAGACCGCCTGTCCCCGTCCGTCGGAGGAGATTGTCGCAGATATGGCGCGCATGACGCGCGAAGCGGTGAAAAAGGCGGGCATCTCGATGGACGAGGTGCAGGGTGTCGGCGTCGGCAGCCCCGGTGTCTGCAACAAGGACACCGGCGTTGTGGAGCGCGCCGCGAACCTCGGCTTTGAAAATCTGCCGCTCTGCGCCATGTTGTCCGAAATGCTCGGCAAAAAGGTGTATATCGAAAACGACGCCAACGCAGCGGCGCTCGGCGAATTCATCGCGGGCGCGGCGAAGGATGTCAACAGCTGCGTGTGCATCACGCTCGGCACGGGCGTCGGCGGCGGCGTGATCATCGACGGCAAGGTGTTTGCCGGCTCGAACTTTGCGGGAACGGAGCTCGGACACACGGTCATCGAGGTGGACGGTGAGCTGTGCTCCTGCGGCAGACGCGGCTGCTGGGAGGCATATGCCTCCGCGACCGGTCTCATCCGTCAGACCCGCCGCGCGATGGAGGAACACAGGGACAGCAAGATGTGGGACATCGCGGGCAGCCTTGACAAGGTGGACGGCAGAACCTCGTTTGAGGCGATGCGCGCGGGCGATGCCGCGGGCAAGGCGGTCGTGGACAGATATATCTACTATATCGCCGTCGGTCTCATCAACATGATCAACATTTTCCAGCCGGAGATCCTCTGCGTCGGCGGCGGCATCTGCAAGGAGGGCGAGACCCTGCTTGCCCCGCTGAGAAAGTATATCGACGAGGAGCAGTTCAGCAAATTCAGCGAAAAGAAAACAAAGCTCTGCGTCGCGGCGCTCGGCAACGACGCGGGCATCATCGGCGCCGCCGGACTGGTGGAGTGAATTTCACGAAAAAAGGAGCGAACGCCTTGCGTCTTGCGGACATTGCCGCGCTTGCGCGGGAAAACGGGTGGCAGGCGGCGGAAAATGCACCGCTTGCCCCTTTGACGACCTTTCGGATCGGCGGGCCGGCGGAGCTGCTCGTGACCGTGCCGGACGGCGCGGCGGCGGCAAAGCTTCTTTGCGCGTGCCGCGCGGCGGGCGTGCCGACGCTGCTGATCGGCAACGGCTCGAACCTGCTTGTCGGCGACGGCGGAGTGCGGGGCGTCGTTTGGCGCTTTGACCCGAAAACGGCGGAGATGGCGGCAGACGGCGAGACGGTCACCTGCGGCGCGGGTGTGCCGCTCACAAGACTTTGTACCTTTGCAAAGGACTTGGCGCTGACGGGGCTGGAATTTGCTTTCGGCATCCCCGGAACGGCGGGCGGCGCGGTGTTCATGAACGCGGGCGCATACGGCGGCGAAGCGGCGCAGGTGCTGACGGCAGCCGAGGTGCTCGAGACCGACGGCACGCTGCACACGGTCGATGCGGAGAGCCTGGCGCTTTCCTACCGCCACAGCGCGCTCATGGAGAGCGGCGGCATTGTCACCGCACTGCACCTGCGGCTCAAAAAGGGCGACAAGGAACAGATCGCCGCGACGATGCAGGAATTGATGGCAAAGCGGCGGGAAAAGCAGCCGCTGCAGCTTCCGAGCGCGGGCAGCTTTTTCAAGCGCCCTGCGGGGCACTTCGCGGGCGCGCTCATCGAGCAGTGCGGACTCAAGGGCTTTTCCGTCGGCGAAGCGGCGGTCAGCGAAAAGCACGCGGGCTTTGTCGTGAACACGGGCAATGCCACAGCGGCGGAGGTGCGCCGCCTTTCGGATGCGGTCATCGAACGGGTGCGGGAGCAGACCGGCGTGACACTGACGCCGGAGGTACGGTTTGTCGGAGAATTCTGAAAAGGAGACGGACATGGAATTTTTGATCGTCACCGGCATGTCCGGTGCGGGAAAATCCAGGGCGATCGCCGCTCTGGAGGACATCGGATATTATTGCGTGGACAACCTGCCTGCCGTTTTGCTGGCGCAGTTTGCGCAGCTTTTCCTGCAGGCGCAGGAGGGCGAGACGCAGCGGGTGGCGCTGGTCGCCGACTCGCGCGGCACGGCGGCGCTCGGTCAGTTCGACGACTGTCTGCGCGCCATGCGGGAGCGGGAAATTCCGTATAAGGTGATGTTCCTCGATTGCGAGGATGAGGTGCTGATGCGGCGGTATAAGGAAACGCGGCGGCGGCATCCGCTCACCGAGCTCGGCGACACCTCGGTCACCGAGGCGATCAAGCGCGAAAGACGGCTTTTGGAACACATAAGGCAGGCGGCGGACTATCTCATCGACACCTCGCGTCTGACCTCGGCGCAGCTGCGGGAGCGCATCGTGCAGCTTTTCATGGATGTGCCGGAAAACGCGATGACGGTGCAGTGTATGTCCTTCGGCTTCAAATACGGCACGCCGCACGAGGCGGATCTCGTCCTCGATGTGCGCTGCTTCCCCAATCCCTTTTATGTGGACACCCTGCGCTCCCACACGGGGCTGGAGCAGGCGGTGCGGGATTTTGTGCTGGATTGCCCCGAATCAAAAGAGTTTGAAAAACGGCTTTTTTCGTTTCTTGACTATATGCTGCCGCTTTACCGCAACGAGGGAAAGAGTCAGCTTGTCATCGCCGTCGGCTGCACCGGCGGCAAGCACCGCTCCGTCACCTTTACCGAAGAGCTCGCGACGCATCTCAGAGAAAACGGCGCGAGGGTGTTGGTGGAACATAGAGACATAAAGAAACTGTGAGGAAAATCGTATGTTAACGGAAAAGCAACTGGAAGCCTTTTATGACAGCCTGTCCGAGGCGGACAAGTTAGGACAGCTTTTGCAGCTTTCGAGCAGCTATTTCGGACAGGACGGCATGATCACCGGCGAGGCCACCGGTTGGAAATTCACCGCAGAGGATGTCTATCATGTCGGCTCGCTCATCTGCAACTGCAACACGGCGGTCGAGGATCTGCGCGCTATCCAGGAGGAGCATATGCGTCACAGCAAGGTGCCGCTGCTCTTCATGGCGGATGTCATTTCCGGCTATACGGTTGCGCTGCCGACGCCGCTGGCGCTTGCCTGCTCGTTCGATCCCGACCTTGTGAAGCGCACGGCGCGCTCCACGGCGGACAGCGCCACCGCCTACGGTCTCAATGTGACCTTCTCGCCGATGGTGGACATCTCGCGCGATGCCCGCTGGGGACGGTCGTATGAGTCCTACGGCGAGGATGTGACGCTTGCCTGCCGCATGGCAAAGGCGATGGTCGAGGGCTATCAGGGCGACAGCACCGCCAACACCGACAGCCTTTCCGCCTGTGTCAAGCACTTTGCGGCATACGGCTATGCCGAGGGCGGCAGAGACTATAACAATGTCGAGCTGTCCGAGCGCGCGCTGCGGGAGACCTTCCTGCCCGCCTATAAAGCGGCGGTCGATGCGGGCTGCGACATGATCATGAGCTCGTTCAACACCATCGGCGGCATCCCCACCAACCTGGACACCCGCCTTATGCGGGGCATCCTGCGCGATGAGTGGGGCTTTGACGGCGTGAACATCACCGACTGGTGCTCGCTTTTGCAGTGCAAGAACCACCGCGCGGTCAACAACGAGCAGGAGCTGGCGCGCGTCGGCCTCGAGGCGGCGATCGACATCTGCATGATGGACTATATCTATACCGTCAACGTGCCGCAGATGTTAAAGGACGGCACGCTCGACCCCGCACTCTTCAAGGAGGCGGTGATGCGGGTGCTGCGCCTGAAAAACAAAAAAGGTCTGCTCGAGGACCCCTATCGTTTCCTGAAGGGCAGACCCGTCGATGCGGACAAGAAGTGGGAGCTTGCGACCGAGGCGGTCGAAAAGACGACGTTGCTGCTCAAAAACGACGGCATCCTGCCGCTTTCCGCCGACAAAAAGGTGGCAATGATCGGCCCGTATGCCGTGATGCCGCGCGCGGTCGGCACCTGGAACAGAAAATCGAGAACCGCCGATCGCTGCGTCCTGCCGGGCGAGGCGCTCGGGAAACTGCTCAAAAATCCCGTTGTGACCGCCGAGGGCTGCGGCATGCTCGAAAAGGACAGCTTCCTTTTGTCGGATGAGGAAAAGGCAAACCCCGTTTTCGCCGATCCCGACCGCTACATGGAAGAGGCGCTTTGTGCCGCGAAAGAGGCGGACGTGGTCGTGATGATGCTGGGCGAGCATATGCACCAGTCCGGCGAGTCGGCGTCCCGCGCGGAAATTTCGATCCCCGCGCCGCAGATGAACCTTTTGCGCCGCGTGCATGCGGTGAACGACAACATCGTTTTGGTGCTGTTCTCCGGCAGAGTGCTCGATGTGCGCGAGGCGGACGATCTGTCGCGCGCGATCGTGTTCGGCTTCATGCCGGCGGACGCGGGCAGCATCGGTCTTGCCAACCTTTTGACCGGCAAAACGAATTTCTCGGCAAAGCTCGCGATGAGCTTCCCCTATCATGCCGGTCAGTGCCCCGTGCACTATGACATGTATCCGACGGGACATCCGTCCAAAGGCCCGCAGCAGAGCTTTTCGAGCCGCTATATCGACCTGCCGGGCCGTCTCAAATACTATTTCGGTTACGGTCTGTCCTATACGACCTTCACCTATTCCGAGGTGACGGCGTCGGCGGAGACGATGACGGCGGACAAACCGCTCACCGTGTCGGTCACGGTGGAAAACACCGGCGACTTTGACGGCGAAGAGGTGGTGCAGCTGTATATCCGCGACGAAACGGCATACCGCGTGTCCCGCCCCGTGCGCGAGCTGAAGGACTTTCGGCGCATCGCGCTCAAAAAGGGCGAAAAGCAAACGGTCAGCTTCACGGTCAGCGAGGAAATGCTGCGGTTTTATAACTATGAGGGCAATTTTGAAAGCGAGGCGGGCAAGTTCACCGCGTTTGTCGGCGGCGACTCCGCTACCCTCAACGGTGTGAGCTTTATCTTAGAGTGAGAGAGAGGGAGACGGCATGTCCTTCACAGCGGACGTAAAAACCGAATTGGCGGCGATCCGCCCGCAAAGGGGCTGCTGTCTTGCGGCACAGTGCTACGGCATGCTGGAATTTGCGCACGCCTTTTGCGGAGCGGAAATTTCGCTGCAGACCGAGCACGCGGCGGTGGCGGCGACCTACAGTGAGCTGGTCGCCGCCTGCTGCTCCGTCGCGCCGCCCGCCGTTGTCGAAAGCAAGCGGCGCGGCGCTTTTTATACCGTGTCGGTGCGTGAGCCGTGGGAAAGACGGCGGGTGCTCGAGCGGTACGGGCATGCGGCGGGAGAACCGTCGGTGCGCCTAAACCGCGCGAACCTCGACTGCGACGGCTGCGCCCCCGCGCTGCTGCGCGGCGCGTTTTTGGTGTGCGGCGCGGTGAGCAATCCCGAAAGCGACTATCATCTGGAATTCAGCATGCCCTATTATAATCTGAGCCGCGATCTTTTGGCACTGCTGCGGGAGCTGGAATTTTCCGCAAAATATGTATGCCGCAAGGGGACGCATGTCATCTATCTCAAGGAGAGCGAGCAGATCGCCGACTGCCTGACGCTGATGGGCGCACAGAGCGCGTCGCTCGAAATGCTCGGCGTCAAGGTGCTCAAAAGCATCCGCAACGATGTCAACCGCGCCGCCAACTGCGAGACCGCCAACATCGGCAAAACGGTCGCGGCGGCGATGGCGCAGGTGCAGGCGGTGCGGCGGCTTTCCGAGGCGGGCGTTTTGGATACGCTGCCCGAAGGTCTGCAAAAGCTGGCAGCGCTGCGGGTGGAAAATCCCGACCTGTCGCTGCGGGAGCTCGGCGCGCTTTGCGACCCGCCGCTGACGAGAAGCGGCGTCAATCATCGGCTGCAGCGGCTGCTCGCCGCCGCGGCGGCAACGGACAAGGGGTGACGGCATGGCGTTTGTGCATTTGCATGTTCACAGTGAGTATAGCCTCCTCGACGGCGCGTGCCGCATCGGGGAGCTGGTGCAGTGCGCCAAAAATTTGGGGCAAACGGCTTTGGCAATGACCGACCACGGCGTGATGTACGGCGCGGTCGATTTTTATAAGGCGGCGAAAAAGGCGGGCGTGCAGCCGATCATCGGCTGCGAGGTCTATGTTGCGCCGCGCGGACATTTGGACAAGGAGCACGGCATCGACAACGACAACCGCCACCTGGTGCTGCTGTGCGAAAACGAAACGGGCTATTATAACCTCATCAAGCTGGTGTCGCTTGCCTACACCGAAGGGTTCTACAGCAAGCCGCGGGTGGATCATGCGCTGCTTGAACAATATCATGAGGGACTCATCGCGCTGTCGGCGTGTCTCGCGGGTGAGATCCCGCGCGCGCTGCGCGAGGGGGCATATGACACGGCGCGAAAGCTTGCGACCTACTATGTCGGCGTGTTCGGCAGGGATAACTTCTTCCTCGAGCTGCAGGATCACGGCATCGCCGAGCAGAAAAGCGTCAACACGGGGCTTGTCCGCCTGGCAAAGGAGCTGGACATCGGGCTTGTCGCCACGAACGATGTGCACTATCTGCGGCGCGAGGATGCGGCAGTGCAAAAGGCGCTTTTGTGTATCCAGACGGCGACGACGCTTGCCGAGCCATCCCCGCTGTGCTTTCCGACCGAGGAATTTTATCTCAAAAGCGAGGACGAAATGACGGCGCTCTTTGCCGCCGTGCCGCAGGCGATCGAAAACACAAAGCGCATCGCCGACCGCTGCCGCGTGGAGCTGCATTTCGGGGAGCTGAAGCTGCCCGCCTTCGATGCTCCCGGCGGGGACAGCAACGCCTATCTCGAAAAGCTCTGCCGCGCGGGGCTGAAAAAGCGCTATGGCGACGCACCGTCACAGGCGGCGGTCGCGCGCATGGACTATGAGCTGTCGGTCATCCGCAAAATGGGCTATGCCGACTATTATCTCATCGTCGCGGACTATGTGAACTACGCCAAGACCCACGACATTCCCGTCGGCCCGGGGCGCGGATCGGGCGCGGGCAGCCTTTGTGCCTATTGCATCGGCATCACCGCCATCGACCCGTTGCAGTATAACCTGCTTTTCGAGCGGTTTCTCAACCCCGAGCGGGTGAGCATGCCGGACTTCGATGTGGATTTCTGCACCGAAAAACGGCAGCAGGTCATCGACTATGTTGTCGGGAAATACGGCGCCGACCGCGTGGCGCAGATCGTCACCTTCGGCACGATGGCGGCAAAGGCGGCGGTGCGGGATGTGGCGCGCGTGATGGCGCTGCCGCTCTCTCTCGCCGACCGCGTGGCAAAGCTCATCCCGTTCGGGGCAAGCCTGCAGGAAGCGATCGACGGCTCGAAAAAGCTGCGCGACGCCGCCGAGGAGGACGAGCGTGTTGCAAAGATGCTGGCGCTTGCCAAACGGCTTGAGGGCATGCCCCGCAACGCGTCCACGCACGCGGCAGGCGTCGTGATCGCGCCGCGGCCGGTGAGCGATTTTGTGCCGCTGTGTCTTAACCGCGACGCGGTGGCGACACAGTATCCCATGCACAACCTGGAGGAGCTCGGCATCCTTAAAATGGACTTTTTGGGGCTGCGCAACCTGACGGTGATCGCCGCCGCCGAAAAGGAGATCCGAAAGGAAGAGCCGACCTTTGCGGCGGCGGACATTCCGCTGGACGAAAAGCGGGTGTATGCCATGCTGTCGGCGGGCAACAGCGAGGGCGTGTTTCAGATGGAGTCGGCGGGACTGAAACGCCTGCTCATGAACATGCAGCCGACGGCCTTTGAGGATCTCATCGCCGTCATTTCGCTGTATCGTCCCGGCCCGATGGACTCCATCCCGAAATATCTCCACAACCGCAAGCACCCCGAAACGGTGCGCTATGCCCATCCGCTCCTGCAGCCGATCCTGTCGGTGACCTGCGGGTGCGTGGTGTATCAGGAGCAGGTGATGGAGATATTCCGCTCGCTTGCGGGCTATTCGTTCGGCAGAGCCGATGTGGTGCGTCGCGCGATGGCGAAGAAAAAGCACGATGTGATGGAAAGGGAGCGGGAGGTCTTTGTAAACGGGCTGACCGAAAAGGACGGCACGGTGACGGTGGAGGGCTGCGTGCGGCGCGGCATCGACGCTGCGACCGCCAACGCCCTTTTCGATGAAATGGCCGCGTTTGCGTCCTATGCGTTCAACAAGAGCCACGCCGCGGCATATGCGCTCGTGGCATATCAGACGGCATATCTCAAGGCGCTGTATCCGAAGGCGTATATGGCGGCGCTCATGAGCAGCGTGCTCGGCAGCGATAAGGAAATTGCCTATATCCGCGAATGTGCCCGCATGGGCATCCGCGTGCTGCCGCCGCATGTCAACGAAAGCGTGGCGCAGTTTGCCGCCGTCGGAGATCACATCCGTTTCGGGCTTTTGGCGGTCAGGAACATCGGCAGGGCGTTTGTGCAGGAGCTGATCGCCGAGCGGGAAACCGGCGGACCGTTTGCCGACTTCTTCGATTTTTGCACCCGCATGGTGCCGCACAGGGAATTTAACCGTCCGGCGCTCGACAGCCTCATCCGCTGCGGTGCGCTCGACGGACTTTCCGCCAACCGGCGGCAGATGCTGCAAATCGCCCCCGCGCTCGTGGCGCAGCTGGAGGACAGCGCGCATCGGCAGGTGGAGGGGCAGATGGACTTTTTCGGCGGAGGCGACGCGCCGGAGAACGAGCTTAGGCTGCCCCGCGTGGACGAGCTGCCGACGGCGGAGCTGCTGAAAATGGAAAAAGAGGTGACGGGGCTGTATCTGTCGGGACACCCGATGACGCCGTTTGCCGCTTGGTATAAGGATCGGCGAGTGACGCGCGTCGATCGCATCCTGCAAAGCGCCGAGGAGCATGACGGCGCGGTGAAGGACGGCGCGACCGTGACGGTGGCGGGCAGCGTGACCGCCTTCCGCGAGCAGAACACAAAAGCGGGCGCGAGGATGGCATATTGCCGACTGGAGGATCTCTTCGGCGGCATCGAGGTCGTCATTTTCCCGAAAACGCTCGCGCAGTACGGCACGGTGCTGCAGCCGGACGCGCCGGTGCTGCTGACCGGCAGACTGGATCTGCGGGAGGAGGAGCCGCCGCAGCTTTTGTGCGAGCGGGCAGTGCCGCTCACGGAAAAAGCGCCGCAGGCAGGGCCGACCGCGCCGCCCGTGAAAACGGCGTCGGGTGCGCCGCCGGGACTGTATCTGCGCATCGCGGGCGCGGACACCGAGGACTATCGCCGGGTGCTGCGGCTGTTGGCGGTGTTTGACGGAAACGACGAGGTATATGTCCGTTTCACGGACACGGGAAAGCTGGTGCGCCTGGCACGGGAGCACCGCGTGATGACAAATCCCGTCCTCCTTTCCGAGCTTTCGCGGCTGCTCGGCGAAGAAAATGTAGTTTATGCACGATAAATCCATGAAAAAGGCAAAAAATCGTCTTGCTATTTTCGGCACGATTGCGTATAATATCCATGATTAGGATAGTATCTGCCTAAGTATATTATCTGCAAAGGGGAAAATACCATGAAAAAAATTGCAGTTTTGACATCCGGCGGAGACGCGCCGGGCATGAACGCTGCGGTGCGCGCGGTGGCGCGTGCGGCTCTGTATAAGGGCATCGGCGTCTATGGCGTCTATCGCGGCTATAACGGCCTCATCAACGGCGACCTCGAGGAAATGTCGCTGCGCAGCGTTTCCGACATCATCCATCGCGGCGGCACGGTGCTCTATACCGCGCGCAGCCCCGAATTCCGCACCGAGGAAGGCATCCAAAAAGCGGTCAAGACCTGCCGCGAGCACGGCATCGAGGGTGTCGTCGTCATCGGCGGCGACGGTTCGTTCCGCGGCGCGCTGGATCTGTCCCGTCACGGCATCTCCTGCATCGGTATCCCCGGCACGATCGACAACGACATCGCCTGCTGCGAGCAGACCATCGGCTATGACACCGCGATGAACACCTCGATGGAGCTGGTGGATAAGCTGCGCGACACCTCCCAGTCGCATGACCGCTGCTCGGTCGTCGAGGTCATGGGCAGACATGCGGGCTATATCGCTCTCAATGTCGGCATTGCCGTCGGCGCGACAAGCATTTTGGTGCCGGAGATTCCCTATGATTTTGAAAAGGATGTCATGGATCGCATCCGCGCCACTGCCGCGACCGGCAAAAAGCACTTCATCATTGTCGTCGCCGAGGGCGTCGGCCATGTGACCGAGCTTGCCGAAAAGATCGAGGCGGAGTCCGGCATCGAGTCGCGCGCGACCATCCTCGGACATGTGCAGCGCGGCGGCTCGCCGACACTGCGCGACCGCGTGCTGGCAAGCCGCATGGGCTATGAGGCGGTGCAGCTTTTGGAGGCGGGCAAGAGCAATCGCGTTGTCGCCATTCAGAGCGACCGCATCGTGGACTTTGACATTGAGGAGGCGCTTGCGATGAAAAAGCTGCTCGATGTCGACCTCTACAGAATGGCGCACGAGATCTCCATCTGAGAAAACCGAACACGAAAAGGGCGGGGAACACCCGCCCTTTTTTCGTACCTTTTTCGATTGACAGGCGCGCTCTTAATGTGTATACTATAGGGTAGTGGACTGGAGGTATGGTCGTGCAGAATATTACTTTAAGTGAAATTGCTTCGCTGTTTATCCGACAGCTGAAATGGCTGCTCATCGGGCTTGTGGTCGGTGCGCTGCTTTTATCCATGTATACGGTGCTGCTGGTGGACGATCGGTATACCTCGTCCATCAGTCTGTATGTGAAAAACACCGAGGACACCAAGGACGGTGTCGCCACCACCAATAACCTCCATGCCGCACGGATGCTCACGAACAGCTATGTGCTCATTTTGCAGGATCCCGAGACGCTGCAAAAAATGGCAAAGCGCATGACAGTGTCGGCGTCGGTGCTCGACATTTATAACGCGCTCAAGATCAATACCGCGGAGGACACCGCCATCATCAATGTCTCCGCAACCACGAACGATGCCATTTTGTCGCAGGCGATCTGTCAGGCGCTGTGTGATGTGGCGCCGGAAATGCTCAGTAGCATTGTCGGCGCGGGCGCGGTGCGCACGCTCGGCACGGTGCCGGCGGCGGTCAAGACCGGTCCGAACGCCTTGAAAAACGGGCTGCTCGGCGGTGTTGCCGGACTGCTGTTGGCGGCGGCTGTCGTTTTTGTCGTCTATCTCTGCGACACGACGGTCAAGAGTAAGGAAGAATTGCAACGCATGACGGATCTGCCCATTCTCGGCGAAATTCCGTCCTTGAAGTGAGAAACGGAGGGATCACTTTGTCGGGAAACGAAACCGGAGCGATAAGCGCCTCTGTCAAAAAGGTGAGCCGTCCGTTTCAGATCGTGGAGGCATATAAGTCACTGCGCACCAATCTGCTTTTCTCGTTGGCGCCGGCGGCGCACAAGTCGGCCATTCTGTGCAGTCCGGAGCCGCACGCCGGAAAATCCACGACGGCGGCAAATCTCGCCATCGTGCTGGCACAGACCAATTTCAAGGTGCTGCTCATCGACGCGGATATGCGCAAGCCCGCCTTGAAACGCATTTTCCGCGTCAGTGCGTCCGAGGGCCTTTCCCGCCTGCTTTGCGGGATGACGACCTTTGAGGAGGCGGTGTCCCGCAATGTTGCGCCGGGGCTGGACTTTTTGTCCAGCGGTCCGATCCCGCCCAATCCGCAGGAGCTGCTCGGCTCGGAGCAGATGCGCAAGCTCCTTAAGAAGGCGGAAAAGGAATATGACTATATCCTCATCGACACGCCGCCGGTCAATGTGGTGGCGGATGCGCTGATGCTGCTGCCGGAGGTGGGCGGGATGCTCATGCTGGTGCGGCAAAATTCCACGACGAGAGACGACCTGCAGGCGGCGCTCGACGCGGTGCAGCGCGTGGACGGACACATTTTGGGGCTGCTCATGACCGATGTGCGGAATAAAAATGTGCGCGGCGGCGCATATTATAAATCCAGCGACTATGTGTACGGCAAATGATGATTTTCGGAAAAATTGCGGCGTCGCCGCGGCTTAGGCTGCCAAAAATTCCGCAGGACGCAAAAGCGCATCTGCGTAAAAAAGGCTTTTGCAAGAATATCAGAAGGCGAAAGGGAGTGTTTCTTTGAAACACGCGCTTTTGCTGTCGGCGTCAACCGCTCCCTGCCGTATAGTATATACGCCGACGGGAGCGGTTTCCTTGCTCCTGCGGTTTTTAGACAGCCTCACAGTGTGCCCAAAAGCAGGCTTTTAGGCACACTGCATTGCGGCAATGCCGCAATTTTTCTTTTTTTAGGAGACAGCCATGATCTTAGAGAGAATTTCCGTCGCCGACGGGGCGGAGCTTTTGACCATCCGCGATGCGCGGTTTCACACGGCGCGCCTGAGCGTGACGCTTTTTTTGCCGCTTTCCCCCGAGACGGCGACCGAAAACGCGATCGTGCCGGAGCTTTTGAGCCATGCCGGCAAAGCCTATCCCGACATGACGGCGCTGTCCCGCCGCCTCTGCGCGCTGTACGGCGCGGAGCTTTCGAGCAGCGTAGCGTCGGTGGGCGACTGTCAGATGCTGACGCTCACCGTGTCCTGCATCGACAACCGCTTTGCGCTCGGCGGGGAGGATACGGTCGGTGCATGCGGTGAGATGCTTGCCGATCTGCTCCTTTGCCCGCACCTTGCTGCCGACGGACTTTTTGATGAAACGGATTTTTTGCAGGAAAAGCGCTGCCTTTGCGAGCGTATTGCCGCCGAGGTGAACGACAAAAGCGTGTATGCCCGCCACCGTCTGGAGGCGCTGCTTTGCGACGGGAACGGCTTCGGCGTGCCCTTTTTCGGCGACGGAAAACGGGCGGCGGCGCTGACAAGAGAGGCGGCGACCAATGCATGGCGCAGGGTGCTGCGCGAGGCGCACATCCAGTTTTTCTATACCGCTGCGGATGACGGCGCTGCCGTCGCAGCGCTGCTCAAAAAGCGGTTTGCCGATATAAAACGGCAGCCGTGTACGCTTTTGACCGTGCCGCTTGCGGTGGACACCGTGCGGCGGGGCGAGGAACACATGGCGGTCGGACAGGCAAATCTCACGATGGGCTTTTCCATCGACGCGCATGAGCCGGACAAGGCGCGTATCGCCGCAGCAAGACTGACGGCGACGCTGTTCGGCGGGTGTGAGCACAGTCTGCTTTTCCGTCATGTGCGGGAGGAAATGAGCCTTTGCTATTATTGCTCCGCCGCCTTCAACCGCGTGAAGGGTATGATCACCGTGCGCAGCGGCGTGGATGCCGCCGATGCCGGGCGTGCGGAAAAGGAAATCCTGCGGCAGCTTGCCCGCATGCAGGCGGGGGAGTTCTCCGACGACACGCTCGCTGCTGCCCGCCGTCGGCTTATCGGTTCACTGAGAGAAAATGAGGATCTGCAAGCGAGCCTTTTCTCGTGGTATCGCGCGCAGGCACTGTATCCGCCGTTTGTCACGCCCGCCGAGGCGATTCGTGACATCGAAAGGGTGACGAGAGAACAGGTGATCGACATGGCGAACACCGTGCGCCTTTGCGGCGTTTTCACGCTGTTACCGGAGGAAGTATAAATGAAGTTTGAGACTTTCGAGATCCCCTATACGGGGGAGAGGGTTCTTTGCGGCGTGCATGAAAGCGGGCTGCCGATCTGTATTTTGCGCAAGGAGGGCTATCGCTCCGCCTATGCCACCGTTGCCGTGCGCTACGGCTCGGTGGACAACGCCTTTTTCGTTGACGGCAGGCTGCGCACCGTGCCGGCGGGTATCGCGCACTATTTGGAGCACAAGCTGTTTGAGAGCGAGGACGGCGATGCGTTTTTGCAATATGCGAAAACGGGCGCGAACGCCAACGCCTATACGAGCTTTCAGCAGACGGCCTATCTCTTTTCCTGCACGGAAAACTTTGAGAGATCGCTCGAAATTCTGCTGCACCTGGTGCAGGATCCGTATTTCACAGAGGAAAATGTGGAAAAGGAGCGCGGCATCATCGGGCAGGAGATCCGGATGTGTGAGGACGACCCCGACCGTCTTGCGATGTTCAACGCGCTCGAAATGCTGTATGCGGCGCACCCCGTGCGTATCGACATTGCGGGC
>ERZ1673744.1849-NODE-1849-length-17439-cov-6.164577_pt1 | contig 17439 bp, 13 predicted proteins | sample MGYA00580207_ERZ1673744 | MGnify/ENA primary metagenome ERZ1673744 (study PRJEB41218, sample SAMN15661751) | gut metagenome | host: Homo sapiens | place: Canada: London | collected 2015-08-20/2019-03-30 | study: EMG produced TPA metagenomics assembly of... | reverse complement strand
TTTCAATTTCTTCCTTTATCAGACTTCCTACACTTGAAAAGTGCGAACATAAAAATAGTTTCATCAATATTCTCCTTTATAAATTCCGATTTGTATTTCCATTCATTTTAGAAAATGGGCAACTCCGATTGGAATTGCCCACTCATTCTGAGAAAAGGATTTCTCCTCTCTCAAAGGGCAAGTTGGCAAACTGGAATTTTTCGCTCTATTCATTAAAGACCTTATCCAATTCAGCAATCATAATCTCTGGATTAAATAAAGCATTCTCGCAATGAAACTTACCTTTGAAACATTTTACTACCGTAGTCGGATAATACTTCCTAACATATTTAGCGGATTTCTTTGCAAGCATCTCATTGGGAGCTGTTCCATGAAAGAAATATACCACCGTATTAGGAGTATTTATATTCTGACTCAATTTAAAATCAGCAATGCCATCTATACTGTTTTCAACAGTTACATCTGATATATTATCAAGTACCTCCAAAAAACATTCAAGATTATCTTCTGAAATAATTACTTTCGTAGCCTGTTCTACTGTTTTCTTATCTCTCCGCTGTGATTTATGAGTAATATCAATGTAGAATTTCTTCATAAACCCTTTCATGAATCTATTATAAGATACTAAAGGCGACCCATCAAAAATCACTTTATCAATCGATAATCTATTATTCTGCCATAGCGTTGCAGTCAACACTCCACCCATTGACATTCCATACACAGCATATATCTCTTTTCCGTAGCGTGAAAGCATATAATCCTCGATTTCCTTTGCATCTAATGAAAACGAAATAAAATCTTCCTTAAACTCAGGGTTATGTCCTGACATAATAGGCACAATAATGTGAAACTTATTTTTATAATAATCTATATACTTATTCCACACCTGCCAAGGGCACTGAAATCCGTGAATAAGAATAATCTTTCTTTTGCTTATATCACCAAATTCAAGAATTTTCATATTGAAATTCCTCCGTCAAATTCCGATTTGTATTTCTGTTTGTTTTAAAAATGGGCAATCCCGATTGGGACTGCCCATTCATCTTGAAAATTATGCGATTTTTAAGACTCTGCACCGTTTCAAGCACCATTTGGTGTAAATTTGGTGTATTTGTGTATTTTCAGAGCTTTTTCACAAATGAAGTACATCCCGTTTTGTAGGGTAAAACGGTACTTCTTAGTAGAGCTTTGCACCTGCCGGAATATGGTCATCTACCATAAGCAGATGGAGCTTTTCTTCGCCTTCTTCTTCGTGTACTGCACTCAGGAGCATACCGCAAGAGTCAATGCCCATCATTGCTCTCGGAGGAAGATTTGTGATTGCAATAAGTGTCTTACCGACAAGTTCTTCCGGCTCATAATATGCGTGAATACCGCTTAAAATGGTTCTATCTGTGCCTGTTCCGTCATCAAGAGTAAACTGCAACAGCTTCTTTGATTTCGGTACTGCTACGCACTCTTTAACCTTAACGGCTCTGAAATCAGACTTTGAGAATGTATCAAAATCAACATCTTCTTCAAACAAAGGCTCAATCTTTACCTTAGAGAAATCAATCTTTTCAGGCTCTGAATTTGGTGTAGAAACTTCTTTATCCTTTACACCATTTTCGGATTTTACACCACCGAGGGTCTTCATTGTCGGGAAAAGAAGTACATCTCTGATTGCAGGAGCATTTGTAAGAAGCATACACATACGGTCAATACCGAAACCGATACCGCCTGTTGGTGGCATACCGATTTCAAGGGCATTAAGGAAGTCCTCATCTGTGTGATTAGCCTCTTCATCGCCTTGTGCGAGAAGTTCTTCCTGTGCTTTGAATCTTGCCCTCTGGTCAATCGGGTCATTAAGCTCAGAATATGCATTAGCCATTTCCCAACCATTCATAAAGAACTCGAAACGCTCAACATATTCAGGATTTTCTGGCTTCTTCTTTGTAAGAGGAGAAATCTCAATAGGATGATCCATAAGGAATGTAGGCTGAATAAGATGTTCTTCTACGAAAGCTTCAAAGAATAGGTTGAGAATATCGCCCTTCTTATGTCTTTCTTCGTATTCAACGCCTTTTTCCTTAGCAACAGCTCTTGCCTCTTCAAGAGTATGTATTTCGTTAAAATCAATGCCTGCATACTTCTTAACAGCATCAACCATTGTAATTCTCTCAAACGGCTTTCCTAAATCCATTTCTATGCCATTATATACGATAGTTGTTGTACCAAGAACCTCTTGTGCAACATGACGATAGAGATTCTCTGTCAAATCCATCATACCGTGATAATCTGTATATGCTTGATAAAGCTCCATAAGAGTAAATTCAGGGTTATGTCTTGTATCAAGTCCTTCGTTACGGAATACTCGACCAATTTCATAAACCTTTTCAAGTCCACCGACTATCAATCTCTTAAGGTAAAGCTCAAGAGAAATTCTAAGCTTTAAGTCCTCATCAAGAGCATTGAAGTGTGTTTCAAATGGTCTTGCAGATGCACCACCAGCATTTGAAACGAGCATAGGAGTTTCAACCTCCATAAAGCCCTGTGAATCAAGATACTTACGAATTGTGCTGATAATCTTAGAACGCTTGATAAAGGTATCCTTTACCTCTGGGTTCATAATAAGGTCAACATAACGCTGACGATAACGAAGGTCAGTATTTGTAAGACCGTGATACTTTTCTGGAAGTGGCTTAAGTGACTTTGAAAGAAGCTTAACCTCTTTTGCATGAACCGAAATTTCACCCATCTGGGTTTTGAAAACAAAGCCCTTAATCTCAACTATATCACCAATATCCCACTTTTTGAGGAAGCCGTATTCTTCTTCGCCGAGGTCATCAAACTTTGCAAAAATCTGAATTTTGCCTGAGCGGTCCCAAAGGTCCATAAACGAAACCTTACCCTTGCCTCTTTTTGAAAGCAAACGACCTGCAACACAAACATCTTTGTTTTCGTATTCTTCAAAATTATTTTTTATTGTTTCTGTAAGAATATCACGGTCACTTGTTGTAATTACAAACGGATCTCTGCCTGCTTCCTTGAGAGCGTCAAGCTTTTCATATCTAACCTTGATAACATCGCTTGAGTTGCCCTGCTGTGGCTTTTGTTCCATTTCAATCATTCCTCTTTTCTTAAACATCAATAAATCTGACAGAACTGTAAAATCAGAATCAGTCAGTAAAAATTCTTAATTATAAAATTATTTTCTTATCTCAAGAATTTCAAACTTAACTTCTCCGTTTGGAGTTTCAACCTCTACAACATCACCGATAGCGTGTCCGAGAAGTGCCATACCAACAGGAGATTCATCAGAAAGCTTACCATTGAATGGGTCAGCTTCGCTTGCACCAACTATCTGATAGTCAACATCTTCATCAAAATCATAGTCATGTACCTTTATTTTAGAACCAACATGAACCATTTCATTCGTAAGCTCACTTGAGTCGATAACCTTTACATTCTTGAGCATAGCCTCAAGCTCTTGAATTCTGGATTCGTTAATACCTTGCTCATCTTTAGCTGCATCATACTCGGCATTTTCAGAAAGGTCACCTTGTGCACGAGCCTCTTTAAGTTTTTCTGCTATTTCTTTACGCTTAACGGTTTTGAGAAATTCAAGCTCTTCCTCATAATTTCTAAGTCCTTCATCTGTCAAAATAACCTGTTTCTGCATAGTGTGAAATCAGTCCTTTCAAAATTCACTAATACCTATTATTATATAAAAGCGTTGATTATATGTCAAGAAATTAGAATTGAAAAAGATTTATTTAGTTCGCTATTTTCTTGCTATAAAGAAAAAACTCGGAAATTTGAAAATTATCTCTTCATTTTGTTCGAGATAAGCTTTGATAACTTTCTTAAGAATATCGTTCTCAAATTCAAACTTATCATTTTCATCGATAGCACTGGATGATTATATTAAAAATGATGAAAGATTGTCTGAAAAAAATAAAGAATTAAATCCATTAGAATGGACAAAGTTAATGAATAATTACAAGAATATGGCTGAAGAAATTGTCTTAAATGAATATGTTTTTGTGTAAATAATCTTTAAAAAAGAGGAAAAAATTATCAAAATAATTTAATCCTCTTTTTATATTTTTTAGACTGTGGGAGTAAAAGTAGTGTCTAGCCAGCACTGAATTTATACTCCCGCATAAATTCTACTATGGGAATTCCCATACCCTTTTTTTATTTATAAACTTAAATTTCCAGAAATATTTTTTAGTTGCCCATTGTTATCAAATTCTACTGTTAAAATAGAATTTTCATTAAATTTAGCAATGATACTATTGTTATCATCACTATATTCAATTTCATTTTCACATAGTAATGCTTTTACCATCAATTTATGATTGACATTAAATGTTGATATTATTTCCATAACTCGTGATGAAAACTCAACAGAATTCATTTTCTTAAATATACTTTCAGGTAGTTGTTTTACAAACATATAAATAGAAGTATTACCTGACCCACAAAAATAAGCGACATTTTCAGGGGCAAAAGCTATATATATCATAGATAAATTATATCCATTTATATCACCATTTAAAGGTATTTTTCCCTCAGTTAATTCTTGTAAATTTAGTGATTGCATAGTTTTTCTTGTATTAATCATTAAATTTACATATTCATCAGGAATTACACTTTCTAATTCTGAAGAATACCAATAATTATCAGAAGTGCTTGTAGTTCCAATATATTGAACATTGAATGATTTTTCATCTAGTTTTAAAATTCCTTCTTTAACGTTAGTATCCCAATGATTATATTTTCCGATATAATCTATAAATCTACTTTGAAATAGATATGACTTTCCAATACAAATAGAAAATATATTCTTATAATTTAAACCATCTGTATTCAATAAGCTTAAAGTTTCTTTTTTTAACATATTTAGTCCTCCTCTTTTTAATTATTATACCATATTCTATCACTATTTTATATACTCCCATTGAAATTTAATGAAATTTCTTATATAATATTTTAGAAAGAGAGTGTTATGTTCGTAAGCTGTAGCTCAATCGCTCCAAAACAAATACAGCTCACAAGCTATTATAAGCTCGTGAGCTGTTAATTTTTTCATCAATTTATATACTTACATTACAAAACGGTTAATAAAGTCAAGTCCTGTAATTCTCCATAATCTATTATATTAGATATATAGAGGCGATTTAATTATAACAAAAAAGTATGACCGCACTAATTGATGCATTATGTAAGCTTTCTTTTTGTTGTAGTTTATCAACCGTAGTGTACAGGTGCTTTGTTTGTCGGCTGAACATCTTTAGGACCATTCTCTATATCATCAGGAATTGCAAGCTGATATGCAGATTCACCATGGTAATCATATGTTGAACGCCAAACTCTTTCTCTTTTGATTTCCTTACCATTTTTAAAGTAAACTCTTGCACTATATGTGCTATACTTTGAACCTGTATTCTCAACACACCATGCAATTGGAACTATCTCATCATATGCTGTTGGCTTTTCTCCATAAATTTCTACCATAAGTTCAGGATAACCATCGCCATTATTATCATACATATATGTTGCCATATACATTGCATATGCAGATGTATTCTTCATTTTGAGGTCAATATTTCCATAGTCGATAGTAGCATCAAGACCTACTGGAACATATGTTGAAGCGTATTGGTGTGGCAAACGCTCAACTATCTCCATATTTGCACGAAGCCCTGCATTATAGATTGTAGTAGCAGCCTGACAAATACCACCACCATACTGAGGCTCATAGCTGCCATTTACGATTGCCGAGGATTTAACATATCCAAGTTCACCTGTTGTTGTATCGCCTGTGCTTTTATTGAATGACCATGTTGCACCAGGTTTGATAACTGAGCCATTAATCGCTTCCATAGCAAGCTGCATATTATGGTTTGAAGCCCATACATTTGTAGATGTTGTTTCAAATGATGTAATAAGCTCTGTCTTTGTCTTTATTGTCTTTAAATCTACTTTAAAAGGAACATCAGAAAGTGAAACATTGATTGTGCCTGTCTTATTGCTTGTAGCCATTATAGTATTTAACTGCTTTATAGCACCATCTTTGTCAAGCTCTTTTCCAACTGTACCATCTTCATAAGTGAATTTTTTATTTGCAGTTGGGTCAAATTTTTTAACATGAGCATCGATTGCTTTTATATTAACCTTTTTAGCAATTTTATCAGCAACAAGGTCGATAGCATTATCACTTAATTCAGCTGTAAGTGGAAAATCTGTTACACCAGCTTCATTTTTGTTATGGGCAGCTGATGGATTATCAAGCTCACCTCTGCTGAAATGATATGCATCAATCAAAACATCAGCGGTATTATACTCATATGTGAAATCATCCTGAGTAAGATTAAAGCTTTTTTTGCCATTCTTAACTGTAATATTTATATTATCCCTTACTGATTTTTCTGCATCAGCAAGAGCTTTATATGCGTTGCTTAATGTCATTCCAGAAACATTAACGCCCTGAACAGTAACATTCTTACCAAAAACAATAGAATCTGTATTTATTTTCTTTACATCAATATCTGTTAAACTCTCTGAAGATACTGTTGAAACTACTGCTGGAACAGTATCGCCAGAATTATTATTTTTTATCAAAGAAGCGACGCCTACACAAATTCCTGCTACTGCTACAACTGAAATAGCACTAATTATAATAGCCTTAGTCTTCTTCGAGGTTTTAGGATTTTCTGGTGCTGAGGTTCTATAACTCGCACGCTTGTAGCTTCCTCTCTGATTGGAAGCCTTTCTCGAGCTTGATGCACTCGCAAAAACAGTTGAAGAACCACTATTCTCTTTATGAGGAGTGGTAGCGAAAACGACTTCGCCTTTGTTTTCGTCTGAGCTTTGAGCTTTAGTTTCTTTTTCTAATTCCTTATCTATATCGCCCATAGCACATACCTCCCTATCTTTATAGAATAATAATAACTCTTTTTCTCAAACTTGTAAAGTAACACTTTTTTTATTATTTAGGAATTTTCTTATGAATTTATTGGCAATTTTAGTTTTTCTTTTGTTAAAAAATTAAAAGACCAATTTTTTTAAATATAATTGATAGATTTACCTTTTTTAACAGACTTTAATTTATTGATTTTAGACAGCAATATTCATACAAAGCTGTAATTTTTTGGGATTGCAAATTTTTTGTTAAAATTACAACTGGTGTTGTTTTTGAAATTTTTATGCTATAATATTGTTAAAGCTTTACTTTGAAAAATTAAAAAAACAACTTTGAGGTGACTTATGCAAATGTATGATAACATAGAAAGACCACAGCGTGCAATACTGATTAGTATAGATACTGGAGATTATGATGCGGAGGCATCTCTCGAAGAACTCAAGGAACTTATGAGGAGTGCTGGAGGTGAAACTATTGCTACTGTTTCTCAAAAAAGGGATAAACCAGATAGTGCAACCTGCTTAGGTTCTGGCAGGCTTCTCGAAGTCAAGGAATTTGCACAGGCTAATGATATAGACCTACTTGTTTTTGACTGCGAGCTTACTCCTACACAAATAAGAAACCTCGAGACTGAAACTGATATTCGCACAATAGATAGAACTATGCTTATTCTTGATATTTTTGCACTTCACGCAAAAACTAATGAAGGTAAGCTACAGGTTGAACTTGCACAGCTTAAATATCTTATGCCAAGACTTACTGGCAAAGGTCGTGAGATGTCAAGGCTTGGTGGTGGTATAGGAACTCGTGGTCCTGGTGAATCTAAGCTTGAAACAGACCGCCGTCATATTCGCAGAAGAATTGAAACCTTAAAAGAGGAACTTTCTCATATCACTGACAGACGAAATCAACTTCGTTCAAGACGCAGTAAAGACGGTATAATTACAGTTGCAATAGTTGGATATACAAATGCTGGAAAATCTACACTTATGAATACGCTTACTCAGGCCGGTGTGCTTTCTGAGGATAAGCTTTTCGCAACACTTGACCCTACTTCCCGTTCTCTGAAATTACCGAATGGCGTTTCTGTTATGATGATTGATACTGTTGGTCTTGTAAGACGCTTGCCACACCATCTTGTCGAAGCCTTTAAATCTACGCTTGAGGAAGCCGCTCTTGCAGATATAATTGTGAATGTTTGTGATGCTACAAGTGAGGAATATCAACTTCACCTTGATGTTACAACCTCACTTCTACATGACCTTGGCTGCGAAAACAGTCCTATTATTACAGCTTTTAATAAATGCGATTTACTTTCGCCTGATGATATTCCTCATAATTCAGGAAGTGTTCTTATAAGTGCTAAAACAGGCAATGGCATTGATAAGCTTTTAGAGGCTATTGAAGAAAACCTTCCTGTTCAGATTAAGCGTTTTAATATGTTATTGCCATTTCAGAAAGCTAATCTTATAGCACCTCTTCGTTATATGGGTGCTTTAATCAGTGAAGAATATACTGCTGATGGAATACTTGTAACTGCTAATATAGAGAAGCCCAAATGGCATATATATGAACCATATGAAATTTGATGATGGTTGTTAATTTATAATAACTTTTAGTATGCTGACAGACAAATCTTATCTTTGATACAAGTCATTATTGTGCAACTATCATTGTGAAAATTGTGTGTTAGTGTTGACATAATATCCTGATAGGCTTATAATATTGTGTGGTATATTCTGACAATATTCAGCAAATTTCATATGCAAGGTGTAAGGGTGTTATTTTATGAGAATTTTTAATTCAAGAGATAATGAATGTAAATCCCCGTTCGGTTCTGTTCGTGAGGGAGAAAATATTCATTTTAAGATTACTATTCCAAGATATTTAGGTTGTTCAAGTGCTATTCTTGCTTTAAAAGATGACCTTTCGGGTGATACTGTTTCTTATAGTATGTTTTGGTGCGGAATGCCTGATGAAAACAATGAGCAGTGGGAGCTTGACCTTTCAAATATAAGCACAGGGCTTTATTGGTATCATTTTAGCCTTGATACAAAACAAGGCAGAAAATATATTATGCGTGGCTGGGGTGGCGAGGGCTACTTTTCTCATACAAATAACGACCCAAGATACCAGCTTTTATGCTATGATAAAGATTTCCAAACCCCATCATGGCTACCTGGTGGAATTATGTATCAGATTTTCCCTGATAGATTTTATTTTTCAGGAGAAAAAAAGGAGGGTATTTATCCTGATAAAAAGCTCCATGATGAATGGTATAAAATTCCTGATTGGCGTCCTGATGAGAACGGAATCGTTACAAACTCAGATTTCTTTCAAGGCGACCTCAAGGGAATTACAGAAAAGCTTGATTACCTTCAAGAGCTTGGTGTAAACTGCATATATCTTAATCCTATTTTTGAGGCTTATTCAAATCACCGCTATGATACAGGCGACTATGAAAAAATTGACCCCGTTCTCGGCACAGAAGAAGATTTCAAGGAGCTTTGCAGTGAGGCTAAAAAGCGTGGTATGTATATTATAAATGACGGCGTTTTTAGCCATACTGGCAGTGATAGTAAGTATTTTAACCGTCAGGGTCGTTATCCTCAGAATGGTGCTTATAATTCAAAAAATTCACCATATTATACTTGGTATAAATTTATGGATTGGCCGAATATTTATCATTCTTGGTGGGGCTTTGATACTCTGCCAGAAGTTGAAGAGCTGTCATATTCCTTTGATAGATATATCAACGGTGAGAATGGTATTATAAGAAAATGGATGAAATGCGGAAACTCAGGTTGGCGACTTGATGTTGCAGATGAACTTCCTGACCCATTTATTCAGCATATTCGTGAAGCCATAAAGGCTGAAAATCCAGACGCACTTCTTTTGGGTGAGGTTTGGGAAGATGCCTCTATAAAGGAAAGCTACAGCAGCCGCAGACGCTTCCTCTATGGAAAACAGCTTGACAGCGTTATGAATTATCCTTTCAGAGATGCTATTCTTGGTTTCCTTGATTGCGGTGATGGCAGAGATATGGTAGAAATGATTACCTGTATCCTTGAAAATTATCCTCGTCCTGTCATTCGTTGCCTTATGAACCTTCTTGGAACACACGATACTGAAAGAGTTATAACACTTCTTGCTGGTGAAAGACAAAACGGCAGAGGCCGTGAATGGCAAGCTAATACTTCACTCACACCTTCTCAGCGTGAATATGGCTTAAAGAGAATGCGTCTTGCAAGCGGTATTCAATTTACACTTCCTGGTGTGCCTTGCATTTATTATGGCGATGAAGCGGGTGTTGAGGGCTACAAAGACCCATTTAACAGAGCACCTTTCCCATGGGGTAAGGAAGATAAGGGCTTAACTGAATGGTATAAGCAACTCGCAAAGCTCCGTTCATATTGTTCTTGCCTTAAAGATGGTGATTTTAAGGAATTTGGTTCTTATGAGAGAACTATGGGTTATATCCGCTATGATGATACAGACGAACTTCTTTGCGTTTTCAATGCTGCTACCTTCCCTATCGACTTTATTGTACCAAAAGAATTTGAAGATGGTGAGGCTCTTCTTGGTACAATTCTTAATGGCAGAGATTTAGAGATTCCTGCAAATTCTTGTGCATTTGTTAAGATTTCAGCAGATAAAAAGCATATTTCAGAAGAACCGGAAAACAATGAAGTAATTCCTGAACCTGCTGATTAAAAAATTATTTAAATAAAGAAAAATACAAATCAAAATTTTTATGGCTAAACGCAGAAAAAACTTTTTCGAATAGCTTTTTGATATAAAATTTTTATCTTATTTAACCAAGCATATTGAATTTATCCCAAAATTCCTTTGCTGGACAATCTATAACTATTTTTTCTCCCAAATATGGGTCTTCAAACTCCGCTTGAGAACAGTGTAAGCATTGTCTATCAAATATATCAAGGTGTCCCCCATACATGTCATCACCAGCTAGAGGGTGTCCTATATGTGCCATATGGGCTCTGATTTGATGTGTTCTGCCCGTTTCAAGAACTAATTCAAGCATTGTATGATTTCCTTTTACTGCAAGAGATTTCCAATGAGTAACTGCACGAACACCATCAGCATGAACCTCTCTGCAAATTGTATGACCTTCTTTTAGTGCAAGTGGTGCGTCTATCGTTCCACTACCAAAAAGCTCTCCCTCACAAATTGCGGTATATTTTTTCTTAACTGTATTCGGTAAAATTGATGCAGTAAGTCTATCCTTGGCAATTATAACAATTCCAGAAGTATTTCTATCAAGGCGATTTACAGCACGAAATGTATAGCTCTCATCATTCTGAATTTGATAATATGCTACTATATTTGCAAGCGTATCAAAAATATGGTCATGCACTGGGTGAACAGGCATAAACGGTGGTTTATTTACTGCAAGAATATTTTTATTTTCAAAAAGTACATCAAGCTTTCCCTCTATTGGCTCTACTGAAATTTCTTCATCAGGAAATTTTATTGTTATTACATCTCCTGCATTGACTTTATCAATACTTCTGAGAAGTTCACCATTTCTTGTTATACCATTTTCTGTGCTTTTTAATCTTGTTAAAAGTCTTGCAGAAACAGCACAATGTTTTCTTAAGAATATTTCTGCATTCATTCTATCAAATGACTGAGGTACTATAAAAATTGTTTCACTTCTTTTATTTTCCATTTTATTTATAAACATTCCTTTAACATAAATAGGGGCTGTGAAGAAATGGAGTTTAAGACTTCATTCTTCGCAGCTCCCTTTTTATTTTTTATGAGCTAACTTTTCCAGTAATAAGATTTCTGAAAGAATTAATTGCACTTCCGTTATTATCAGAAACAACTACTAAAACATACGGACTACAATATTCTATTTTAGTATCATCAAGCATCTTACTTTCTTTAGGATTAAGCCTTTGGAGATTAGCACTTTGCGAGTTAATATGATTTTTTATTTTATATTCTACCTTAGAATAATCAGCTTCATCATTCAGCTTAAAACAAGACACCTCAAAGCATGAATCTGCACTATCAGAAATATATACTGTAGCTTCAGAAATAAGCTTCTTATCAATATCATAATATTTTGCTATATTATCAGAGCTTACACGAGAAATACCGCTATAACCAAGCTCACTGATTATTCTATCTACAATGGTATCAGTAGATATACTCACATCTGTTTGTTCCCTATTTGATGGAGGCTTTCCAAAGCCCATATGTATCAGAACAGCAATAACAATGACAGCAACAACTAATATTGATAAAATCAAAGAAACGGATATTACTACTTTTTTCTTAGTTATTGTCATAAATTCACCACCCTTTCTGATATTTATAATAACTTAATTCTATTATACATATTTTGTATAAATTTTTCAATTACAAGCTTGTTACTATTGGTTAAATGGCGTAATATAAAATAATTCAAAAAATAAGCCATAATCTTGCAGAAACTTATTCTCTGCAAGATTATGGCTTTTATTAATTATGGTCCGAGTGACTGGAGTCGAACCAGCGGCCTCTTGAACCCCATTCAAGCGCGCTACCAAACTGCGCCACACCCGGAAATATCACGACGATTATTATATCATAGCAAAAAATGTTTTGCAAGTATTTTTTAATGATACTTAAATCATAAACCTCCAAAAACAAGGCTTTTTTGCTAATAAATGTGAATAGTCAAAAAACTATGGTGAATAATAACTAATAAGTTCACAAAACTTACTAAAATATAAAAGTACTCGGAGGTTAATTATATGAAAGCAACAGGAATTGTGAGAAGAATAGATGACCTTGGGCGTGTGGTAATACCTAAGGAAATAAGAAGAACATTGAGAATAAGAGAGGGCGACCCACTCGAAATTTATACAGATACTAACGGAGAAGTTATTTTCAAAAAATATTCACCAATCGGAGAACTTTCTGATTTTGCATCTCAATATGCAGAGGTTATTTCTAAAATTTCAGGAAAACCTATGATAATAAGTGATAGAGACCATATTATTGCAGTCGCAGGAGTTTCTAAAAAGGAATATCTTGAAAGAAGAATTTCTCCTATTATAGAAGAACTTATGGAAATGAGAAAAAATTACTTTGCTAAATCTGATAGTATCGGTGAGCTTATGCCAATAGAGGGTATAGAAAGAACAGCTTTAGTTATATATCCGATTATATCTTCTGGAGATGTGACTGGTTCAGTTGTTATGCTGCAAGGAGAAGAAATTCAAGCGCCAAATGAAACAGAAATTAAACTCACACAAGCTGCAGCTGCTTTTTTAGGAAAACAAATGGAAGAATAGAATATAAAGCATAGCTAATATTGCATATTTTATAAATTTTTTAAAAAGAATTAAGAAAAAGTATTGAAAAAAATAAAAATATGTGCTATATTATAATCAGTTCAAAAATAATAGAACTTAATAAAATTGAAAGATTCCATATTTTTGTTTTTCATTATCCCTCCCTTTTTGCATTTAGCGAGATCGAAAGATCTCGCTTTTTGCTTTTTCTTTATTTATATTTATACTTTATGTAAATTTACCATATAACATTTTATAATATGCTTGAAGAATCATATTATAAAATGTTATAATCAGTCCATAAAATCTATAATTTAAAAAATATAATAAATTTAAAATTAATAAGATAGGAATGATTTAGATGTATAACAAAGCAGTTGCCATTATAAATGAAGTTCGCAAAGCTGTTGTAGGAAAAGACGAAATAATCGCAAAAATTCTTATGGCTATTTTGGCACAAGGTCATATTCTACTTGAAGATTGCCCAGGCGTTGGTAAAACTACTATGGTTTTAGCTTTTTCAAAGGCACTCGATTTATCATACAAGCGTCTACAATTTACACCTGAAATTCTTCCAGGTGATGTTGTTGGTTATACCGTTATAAATAGAGAAACAGGAAAAACAGAATACCGACCTGGTGCGGCATTGTGCAATCTTTTTCTTGCAGATGAAATCAATCGTACAAGCTCTAAAACGCAAAGTGCTTTGCTTGAAGCTATGGAGGAGGGCAGTATTACTGTTGATGGAACAACACATATTATACCAAGACCTTATACAGTTATAGCAACTCAAAATCCCATTGGTTCCACTGGAACACAGCTCTTGCCTGAATCTCAGATGGATAGGTTTATTATAAAGATTTCTATTGGTTATCCAAGTATAAATGACGAGGTTCGTATTCTTAAACAAAAGCAGGGACAAAATCCACTTGATAATGTAGGAAAAGTTGCAGACAAAAATGATATTATCGAAATGCAAAAGTCTGTTGAAAATATTTATATTTCTGACGAAGTTTATGAATATATTGCAAGACTTGCAGCCGCTACACGAAATAGTCCTATGATAAAAATGGGAGCAAGCCCAAGAGCATCAATAGCCCTTGCAAGAATGAGCAGAGCAGCAGCATGGGTTTCAAGAAGAGAATATGTTGTGCCAGAAGATGTTCAAAATGTATTCTTTGATGTTTTTGAACATAGAATTTTGATAAACTCTCGTGCAGGTGTGAGTGGTGCATCAGCACATACAGCTCTTGAAGATGTATTAAAAAGGGTTTCAACCCCAAGACTTTCATAAAGGTGGCAAATTATGCTCTTTAATCGAATTATGTATTTTTTACTGCTTTTTGCTGCAACAATATTTTTAATCTTTTTTGATGGTTATCTTGCAGTATTTTTTTTATTATTAGTTTTATGTATGCCTATTATATCCTTTATAATTATGTTCTTTTTAAGAAAACAAATTGTTTTGAGTATTTTGCCTATTAAAGAGGCTTATTTTAAAAACGAAAAAGCTATAATTCGCCTCAGAAGTTATACAAAGCATCGATTTCTTTCGGGGAAAATCGCTATAAGGCTTAAAACAACAAATACATTTACAGGCGAAGAAAGTAAAGATTATATTTATATATCTCCTACATATTTTCCACAAAGTATAGATATGCTTTTCAGCTCAAAAAGCTGTGGTTCTCTTTTATGTAAAATAGATGAGGTTAAAATATATGATTTTTTAATGCTATTTTCTATAAAGAAAAAAACAGATATTAAGTCTATGTCCTGTAAAGTGGCTATAATGCCAGAATTTAGAAAAAATTCAATAGAGAACAAAATTAAGAGCGGAATAGAGAACGAAAGCCTTGAATACTCAAAGCGTGTTTCTGGTGATGACCCATCAGAAATTTTTGATATAAGAGAATATCGTGAGGGTGATAGAATAAGAAGAATTCATAGATGGCTTTCTGAAAAGCACGATTCTATTATTATAAAAGACTTTGGAGAACCAATAGCCAGCAAAGTCTTAATTCTTGTGGATTTTTCAGATAGTATAAGGCTTTCTGAAGCAACACTTGAACTTTTATATGAGATACTTCAAAATTTTAAAGATAATGAGATAAAGCCTGCTATCAAATGGTTTGACGCAAATAATAAACATATAAATGAATATTCCGAAAATGATTTCGATATTCAAAGCTTTTTTGCAGTTATGCTGGAAAGTTCAAGCTGTGATTTTGGGCTTATATATAATTACAATATTTCAGAGGATTTTGGCAAATATTCCTCTGTTATATATATTGGTTCTAAGCTTGATAAAAATTCGATAACCGCTCTATATGAGCTTTCAAATTCTGTTTCAACAACTGTTTATGAGATATGTGATATGCAAAATCAGCCTCTTAAAGAGCTTCAAAATCTTCCCCTGCAATTATATGTCTTAAACGCATAGCATAAAAGGTGAGTTTTTATAAATTATGAAAAATACAATTTTAAAAAAAGAACAAAATCCAATCGTTTTGGAAGAATTAAAACTTTCTGCTTCAGAACCTAATTTACTTCAAACTGCAATATTTTATTTGCTCTTTTTGATGTTAGGTGTAGGCTCATCACTTGGTTGCCTTTATTCATCATTTGCAATTCCAATAGCACTGCCTGTAATTGTTTTGTTTTTTATTATTTTTTCTTGTATTTTTACAGGAATTTATCTTATGAAACGGAAAAACTTATGGTTTATTATAGGAAGTGCAATACTTGGAGCTTTATTTTATCTCATATTTCAGGATTCGATATATCGTGGCTTTCTTATAGAAGTGAAATATATTTTAGAAGCATTTCGTTCAAAGGGTTCAGGTGTATCGTTTCCAAGAGGTTGGAATGATTTAATTAAGGGCGCAAATTATGAATTAGATTCTACTATCTTTTTGTTATTTTTAATGTATATATTTATTTTTCTTGAAGCATGGGCAATCATTAAAAGGAGAAACTTCTTTCTTGCTACATTTGTAACATTACCATTTATAATTGCACCTATATTAGTACCTCTCACACCATCATATTTTGCAGTAGCACTTTTATTTGCATTTTATGGAATGTCAATGTTTCTTTCTCCTACTATTGGCGGAAACAAAGTCTTCAAAAGAGGTCTAAAAGGTTATCACATCTCATCGCCTTCCGCCGCACAACCCATTGCATTTGTAGCATTACCGATATTATTATCAATAATGCTTGTTATATCATTAATTTTCCCTCAATCAGCATTTCACCGCTCAGAATTTCTCGATTCTGTCAGATTAAGCCTTGTAAACGGCTTTGACAGTACAGAAATCTCACGATATTTAAATTCAAAATTTGGCGGAGACACAAGCTCTATCAACTTTAATGATGTCGGAGATATAAGCTTTAAAAATAAACCTGTTTTAAGGCTTACTCTTACCAATGGTGCAGAATTGAGAAAAGAAAATATACCTCATGATGAATATATAAAGAGTTATGTCGGAAGCGTTTATAGCAAAAGCGGCTGGGAACTGCTTTCAAACAACAAATCAGCAGAAGTTAAAAATATTATTGGCAATAACAGTACACAGCAAATTTTTGATAATGTAAATAAAATATTTGGAATTTCAGGAAATTCAACTACATTTTCTGTTGTAGCAGAATGGTGTAACGGAGGAAATCCAAGACTTATTTATACGCCATATAATCTAATTGATATAGAACCAAAAGACGAAATTTCATATATTGATGACGGTTATATAACAGCAAAAAATGAACAAAGAGGTCTTGATAAATATTCTTATAGTGCATATTCATCAGCAAGCTTTTTAAATTTTTCTCTTGATGATTTAGTGCAAACAATGTATAAGCTTAATAGCTATTATGTATTAGATGATTATTTCGATGGAGTAGCTGTTGAAGATGGAACACTAAAAGTAGATAGAGAAACTGGTGAAATCACCTTCATAGATGAAAACGGAAATGTATATACAACAAACGAAAAAATCAATCTTGACGAATACTATTCAAGAAATAAATATATAGACTCAGATGCAGATACACGAACTCTTGTTTCTGAATTATATGATTCTGGCAACATAGATATAAATGATTTTAATTATCTTAATATGTTGATAGATTATGATAAGTTTGTCAATGAAAATTACACACAGCTTCCTGAAAATACAAAAAGCTTTCTCCAGAAATTTATAAAAGATAAAAATATCAATACAA